>Ga0222716_10000288_pt1 | contig 41850 bp, 44 predicted proteins | sample C33_13DmetaG_FD_165044 | JGI IMG/M metagenome (GOLD analysis project Ga0222716, IMG submission 165044) | Estuarine water microbial communities from San Francisco Bay, California, United States - C33_13D | ecosystem: Environmental > Aquatic > Marine > Unclassified | place: USA: California... | reverse complement strand
TGGCATGTTGATCACATTGTGCCGTTAACTAAAGGCGGCTTACACAAGCCCACTAATTTACAAGTAGTTCCAGCTATATGGAACATATTAAAAAGCAACAGAAATTGTGATGTATATAATAGGGTAAAATAAAAATGGCAGATATTGACAAAGGTTTGTATGCAGCTCCAGAAGGAATTGAAGAACTAGCTGAATCAGAAGAAGCTATTGAAATAGAAATAGAAGATCCAGAAAAAGTTACTATTGGTATAGGTGATACGGAAATAGTTATTGATCCAGATAGAATGGATGATGATGAGTTTTCTGAAAACTTAGCTGAAGAATTAGATGAAAAATACTTAGCTGAAATTGCTTCAGATTTACTTGATGATTTTTCTAATGATGTAAACTCTAGAAAAGATTGGCTTGAAACTTATGTTGATGGCTTAGAACTTCTTGGTCTTAAAATTGAAGAACGCACTGAACCGTGGGAAGGCGCATGTGCTGTCTATCACCCACTACTTTCCGAAGCCCTTGTTAAATTCCAAGCTGAAACAATGATGGAAACCTTTCCAGCTGCAGGCCCTGTAAAGACTTCTATTATTGGTAAAGAAACACCAGAGTGTATGGAGTCAGCTGCGCGTGTACAAGAGAATATGAACTATCAACTCATGGATAAGATGCCAGAATATCGCCCAGAACATGAAAGAATGTTATGGGGTTTAGGTTTAGCAGGTAATGCGTTTAAGAAAGTTTATTATGATCCAGCACTAGAACGCCAAGTATCATTGTTTGTTCCAGCTGAAGATATGGTTGTACCTTATGGTGCTTCTAACTTAGAAACAGCAGAGCGAATTACTCATGTAATGCGTAAAACAAAACAAGAAATTCATACACTACAAGAGATAGGGTTTTATAAGGATGTAGAATTAGGTGAACCTGATTATGATTTAGATACTGTTGAGAAAAAAATTGCAGAACAGATGGGCTTTGATGCAACTAATGATGATAGATATAAAATACTAGAGATGAATGTTAACCTTGACTTAGAAGGTTATGAAGATAAAGACGGAAATAGAAAAACAGGAATAGCACTTCCATATGTTGTAACTATAGATAAAGGCACTACAGAAATTTTAGCCATCAGACGTAATTGGAATCAGGACGATGATAAGAAAAAACGTCGTGAACATTTTGTACATTACGGTTATATACCAGGATTTGGATTTTATTGCTTCGGCCTAATTCATTTAATTGGAGGGTTTTCCAAATCAGGCACAATGCTATTAAGACAGTTAGTGGACGCAGGTACATTATCTAATCTTCCAGGTGGATTTAAAGCCAGAGGCTTACGTATAAAAGGTGATGATACACCAATTGGACCAGCAGAGTGGCGTGATGTTGACGCACCATCTGGAACTATCCGTGATAACTTAATGCCACTACCATATAAAGAGCCAAGTCAAGTACTTGCTGCTCTAATGGATAAAATTATTGACGAAGGTAGACGCTTTGCTACCGCTGCAGATATGAAAGTATCTGATATGTCCGCTAATTCTCCTGTAGGTTCTACACTTGCAATACTAGAGAGAACACTCAAAGTAATGTCGGCAGTTAATGCTCGTATTTATTACTCAATGAAGAAAGAGTTTGGATTACTTAAAACACTAATAAGAGATTATACAGATCCAGATTATCAGTATGACCCATCAACAGGAACACCAGGGGCTAAACAAGCTGACTATGATAAAGTTAATCTTATTCCTGTAGCTGACCCTAATGCTGCAACAATGGCACAGAAGGTTGTTCAATACCAAGCAGTGATGCAGATGGCTCAACAAAACCCAACTATATATGACTTACCAGAACTTAATAAACAAATGCTAACTGTATTAGGAGTTAAAAATATAGATAAACTTATACCAGATGAGGATGAAGTAAAACAAATAGATCCTGTATCTGAAAATATGAATATTATTAATGGTAAGCCAGTAAAAGCGTTTCTTGACCAAGATCATGAAGCTCATATTGAAGTGCATGTGGCTTTTGCACAAGATCCTAATATTAGAAAAGTAGTAGGACAAAGCACAAAAGGTCCATTAACACAGGCTGCTATGGAAGCACATATAGCTGAACACGTGGCTTTCCAATATAGGATGGAAATTGAAAAACAATTAGGTGTACCACTACCACCAGTAGATGATCCACTTCCAATAGATATTGAAAACGATATAGCTAGATTAACAGCAGAAGCTGCAGAAAAACTACTACTAAAAAGCAATGCTGAAATTCAAGAGGAACAAGCACAGCAACAACAACAAGATCCAATTATTCAAATGCAACAACAAGAGCTTGCAATTAAACAACAAGAAGCACAAGCTAAAGCTCAAAAAATGATGGCTGATGTAGAATTAGAAAAAGCTAAACTTGAATTAGAAAAAATGAAAATACAATCAACTGAAAAAATAGCTGGAGCTAAAATAGGTTCAGAAGCTAGCCAACAACAAGCAGAAAGAAACGCTAAAAAATTAATGGAAGGAACAAAATTAGGAATGCAAGCAACGCAGAAAAAACAAGACTTTGCACTGCGTTCAAAAGAATCTAGGATGCGTGATGAGACCGCTGCACATATGCAGAAGTTAAAAGACGAAACCGAGATAGATGTAACTAAAGATGAGGACAATACTAACTAATAAAAAGGATTAACATGACAGAGAAAGAAACGCTCTTATATTTATCGGGCCAGATAAAAGAGAGACGCAACGAAGTAACAGAAGATATGGCTAGAGGCACCGCTGACCTCGCAGGTTATCAGCATGCATGTGGACAAGTTAGAGGATTTGACCACGTTCAAATGTTTATTGCTGATATGATAGCAAACCTAACTAAAGACAACGAAGACTTTGAAAGTAGTCCTACGGATAGTGTTGTAAAGATAGGGGGTAAAAAATGACTATAGCCACCCCAGACCAAACAATAGTCTCCAGCTCTGGAGCACCTATTAAAACTAAAAATACCAAAACCACTGATGGAAAAAAAGTTAGCGAAGAAGAAGCTTTAGCTAAACTAACTACGCAGTTACCTGACGTTAAAGGATACCGCATATTATGTATGGTACCTGAAGCAGAAGATACTTATGAAGGTGGGATTATTAAATCAGATTCTGTAAAACAATTACAAGAACATGCAACAGTGGTCTTATTTGTTATGCAGCTAGGGGATTTAGCTTATCAAGATGATGCTAGATTTCCAACAGGAGCATGGTGTAAAGAAGGAGACTTCGTTATTACTCGTGCTTACGCAGGTACTAGAATTAAAATTCACGGAAAAGAATTCCGCATTATTAACGACGACACGGTTGAAGCTGTAGTGGATGATCCACGTGGCTACGAACGCGCATAAGGAGAAATAAAATGGCAGAGATAATAAATGAAATGCCTGATGAAGTAGAAGGCGAAGAACTTGAGGTAAATTTAGACGAAGGTAAAAAAACTCAACCTGAAAAGTCCACTGCAGATGTTGTAAGAGTGGAACAAGAACCTACACAACAAGAGTTATTTGTAGAGGAAGAAGACGATACTCCTGCAGCTGACAAAGGTAAAGAACCATTACCTAAAGAAATGGTAGAAGAACTAGAAAAAGATGATCTAGAAGGGTATTCTGAGCGTGTTAAACAACGTATGGCACAACTTAAAAAAGTATGGCATGATGAGCGACGAGCTAAAGAACAAGCTGCTAGAGAAAAAGACGAAGCTATTGCCTATGCTCAAAAGGTATCTGAACATAATAAAAATCTACATACTACTCTTAGCACAGGAGAAGAAGATTATATTAAAACTGTAGTAGCTTCTGCTGAAACAGACGTTAGTGTAGCTAAAAGAGATTACGGTGAAGCTTATGACTCTGGAGATACAGATAAAATAGTTGAAGCTCAAGCTAAAATGAATGATGCACAATTAAAATTAGCTCAAGCTAAAGTATTGAAACCTCAATATAAAGCTTCACAAATTGCACAAAGTAGTGTAGAGTTAAATCAAAATAATCCTTCTAATATACCAAAACCAGATGCACGAGCTCAAGCTTGGCAAAATGCAAATACTTGGTTTGGTAATGATGAAGAAATGACAAGTTTAGCCCTAGGGTTACATGAAAAATTAGTCAGGAGTGGGGTAAATCCTTCAACTGACGATTACTATCGTCGTATAGATGAAACGATGCAAAAACGATTCCCTGAAAATTTTAGGGATAATTCGTTGGAACCGGAAGAAAAACCCGCCCAACGCAAACCTTCGAATGTAGTTGCGCCGGCAACGCGTAGTACCGCGCCAAAAAAAGTACGATTGAGTAAGACTCAGGTAGCTTTTGCTAAAAAACTGAAACTTACACCGGAGCAATATGCACGAGAAATGATTAAATTGGAGAACGCAAATGGATAAGGTAATTAAAAGAGAATCAAGAGATACTGAAGTAAGAGAAGACGTAGCAAAAAAATGGCAACCCGCCTCGCTCCTTCCAGAGTTTACTAAAAAAGCTGGATGGGCCTATCGTTGGATTCGAGTTTCTTTATTGAATGAGCCTGACAACATGAACGTCTCTTCAAAAATGCGTGAAGGCTGGGAACCGGTGAAGCATTCGGAACACCCAGAAGTCGTATTACAAGCAGACCCCAACAGTAACTTCAAAGAAGGTATTGAGATTGGAGGTCTATTATTATGTAAAGCTCCTCAAGAAATGATGGACCAAAGACAAGCTTTTGTAAATGAAAAAACAAGAGCACAGACTGAAGCAGTTGACCAGTCATACATGAATCAAAATGATCCTCGTATGCCTAAGTTTTCTGAAGGTCAAGAAAATGGTCGTAGTTTCGGAAAGGGCAAAAAATAAATAGGAGAAACAATCATGGCAACTACAGCTACGCCCTATGGGCTTAAAGCAGTAAACCATATAGGCGGTACCCCTTATGCGGGCTCTACGCGTCTATTACCGATTGCTTCTGGATATGCAACTAATATATTTAATGGCTCGGTTGTTGCAATCGTAGCCGCGGGAACTGTTGAAATTGTTACAGATTTAGGTAACAACGCAGACGCATTTCCTGCTGGTGTTGTTGGTGTTTTTGTAGGTTGTACTTACACAGACCCAAATCTAGGCACAGTAGTGTTTAGAAACAACTGGCCTACAGGCACAGTAGCATCAGATGCTCAAGCATATATTGTTGACGACCCAGATGTAATCTTTATGGCACAAGCGGACGGCGCAGTTACACAAGCTGATTTAGGTCAGAATACTAACTTCGCAGCAGTACAATCTACAACTACAGGCGATACTACAAACGGTAATTCTAGTAGTGCAGTATCTTCTACAACAGCTACGACAGCAACTATTGCTTTCCGTATTGTTGACTTTGTGGATAGTCCAACTTCAACCGTGGGTGATGCATTCACAGACTTATTAATTAAGTTTAATGCAGGTATACACTCATATGACAATGCAACTGGAATCTAATTAAGGAGAATAAAACATGGCAATTTCAAGAGCCCAGCTCCTTAAGGAGCTATTACCAGGACTTAACGCGTTATTCGGTTTAGAATATGCACGTTATGGGGAAGAACATAAAGAGATTTACGAAACTGAATCTTCAGATCGTTCTTTCGAAGAAGAAACAAAACTAGCTGGCTTTGCAGCCGCACCTCTTAAGTCAGAGGGAGCAGCTATTGCGTATGATAACGCACAAGAAGCTTTCACAGCTAGATATAACCACGTAACAATTGCTTTAGGATTCAGTTTAACTGAAGAAGCAGTTGAAGATAATCTATATGATAGTCTTTCAGCTCGTTATACTAAAGCTCTTGCTCGTTCAATGGCAAATACTAAGCAAGTTCGTGCAGCTAACGTTTTAAACAATGGTTACAGCCAGAACTTTCTTGGTGGCGATAACCGTTCATTGTTTGGTACTAATGCCGCTGGTGCAGTTACTAACCACCCATTAGTTTCAGGTGGTACTAATAGTAATACACAAGCGACACCAACAGACCTTAACGAAACAGCATTAGAAAACGCAGTGATTCAAATCGCAGCATGGACTGATGAAAGAGGTCTATTGATTGCAGCTAAACCACGTAAGTTGGTTATTCCACCAGCTCTACAATTCGTTGCTACTCGTTTATTAGACACACAACTTCGTGTTGCTACTGCTGATAACGATATCAATGCATTAAGAACTAACGGTGCAATACCAGAAGGATATACAGTAAACCACTATCTAACTGATGGTGACGCTTACTTCCTAACTACTGACGTGCCTAACGGTATGAAGCATTTTGAAAGAACTGCTTTGACAACTTCTATGGATGGGGATTTCGATACTGGCAATGTAAGATATAAAGCTCGTGAAAGATATTCATTCGGTTGGAGTGATCCACTAGGTATGTGGGGTTCACCAGGTGCATAAGTAGTTTTATAGTTCTACTTAAAGCACTACCTCTGAAAAGCCTGGCTCCTCTCTGCTGGGCTTTTCTTTTTTAAACTCATGATTTTACGCAGCATATAGTTTAAATAAGTATATATAATTCTTCTATCAGCAATGCTGAAATTTAAAACGAAAGGAGATATATTATGTGGACTAAACCAGCTGCTACAGAAATGAGATTCGGTTTTGAAGTAACAATGTACGTAATGAACAAGTAATTTTTTGTTTTAAACTAAGGGGCTCCGGCCCCTTTTTTGTTGTATAATGGTATGAAAACGTGTACCATTAATTATCTGGGTAAAACCAGCTTATCATGACTGCCCCAGCAGACGCATACACGACAGATAAGCTTAACTTTGTATGGAGAAACAATTATGTCAAGAACTACATTTTCAGGTCCCGTTGCCTCAACTAACGGATTCGTACCATCAGGTCCTTCAACAGCAGTCAATGCTACAGCAACTATTACAGCACAGAATCTTCAAGTAGGATATATTACATCCACATCAGGAGCTACAGTAACTATTACTCTTCCTATTACTACTACAGCAGGTGGTGTTACAGGAGTATCTCAACAATTGGGTGCGGTAAGAGGACAACAATTTTCTTTCGTAGTAGATAACACCGGTGGTGCTAACAATGTAACAGTCGCTTTAGGTACTGGCGGATCATTATCTGATGCTGCTACTATTACTGCTTCTGCAGTTGCTTTCGGTAGATTAGTAGTTGCTTCTGGTGCTACTGGTATGGGTCAATTTACTATGATGTTTACTGGCGGTGATGGAGTAACTCCTGGTTCAGCTACAGGTTACACACTTACACGTACAGCTTAATAGGAGAATAGACAATGGCTATAACAACAGATATATGGGCCGTCACTCCTAGTTATTCAGCTACGTTATATAGAGCCGCTGCCGCTATTGGTGGTGCTGGTGATATAACATTAATAACTAACCAGCCTCTAGATAACGGGGCTGGCTATCAAATTCTATTTACTTGTGCAGGCGATGCAACAGCTGCTACATTTACTATCACTGGATATGTGGCTGGGGATTTATCTCAGTCTGTAACCACTGAAACTGTATCTGGCGTTGATTCTGGAACTGCAACTTCTACAAACTATTATTCTAGAATTACTAGTATTTCATCAGATGCAGCGGTAGCCACTAATGTAAGTATTGGTAATGCTATTGCTGATGGTATGGCTTTACCTAGAACTAGAATGAAAGGATTTTATTTTGTAGGTTCTGCAGGAGCAGGTAGTGTTACATTAACCTTAGATGGCAATGCAGCATCCGATAGAGTTTTATTAAGTATAGCTACTCCAGCTAACGTAGAGTCACAACAAATGGCTTTACCAGGCGACGGAATTTTAATTAACGGAAATGAGCCACAAACAACGTTTGGAGTAGTAACTCAAACAGCAGCTGTGACATCATTAACGGTATTCTGTGGATAAAATATGGACGAAGAGCCCAAACCAATTAAGAACGATGATCGCCTCGAAGAACTGAGGCGTTGGTTTGAAGCATTAGGAGATTGTGTATAGATGGCAACACCTAGAAAAAAGGGAATGGGAATAAAGACTTCGGTTAAGTCAGGTAATTTTAGAAAGACTAAAACAGGAGCAGGGATGACAAAGAAAGGCGTAAAAGCCTATCGAGCTGCAAACCCAGGTTCTAAACTTAAAACAGCTGTAACAGGGAAAGTTAAGAAAGGTTCTAAAGATGCAAAGAGACGTAAGTCATTTTGTGCAAGATCGGCAGGACAAATGAAGAAGTTTCCTAAAGCTGCTAAAGATCCAAACTCTAGATTGCGTCAAGCACGTAAACGATGGAAATGTTAAAAATGGATGAGACAACAAAACACTTGATAGACCTATCGGCTATCTTCACTGCAGTAGGTACCATGATGTCGTGGCTACCACACTTGGCTTCACTATTTACTATTATATGGATGATTATTCGTATTTGGGAAACCAATACGGTACAAAAGCTATTTGGTAAAAAAGAAGTTATTGAAGACGAAGGTGCTAAACCAAGAAAGCCTGAAGCTTCGAGTAATAGAGTTAAAAAATAAACTAAGGAGAAAAGCATGAATAATAGAACTAAACACATTATGAATGAGAAAGATGAGATTCGTCGTGTGGATAAAGAAATTCGTAAAAACGAAGGTTATAAAGCCGGTGGTATGATGAAAGACAAAGAAGGTCGTGCTATGGCTATGAATAAAAAAGGCATGACAGATTCTCAAATGAGTGATGCAGCTGGACGCGCTATGAAAAAAGGCGGTAAAGTTAAAAAGCAAGGATACAATGCTAGACTTGATGATTCATTAGGAGCTAGAAAAGGTAAGAAAAAACAATCTATGAAAGCTCGTAGAGATGAGTCTAAAGGAATGAAAAAATCTGCAGGTAAAAAGGCTTATTCAGGTAATCGTAAATCAGCACAAGGTTCAGCATCTAAACGTGCAGACGGCATTGCTAGAAAAGGACGTACTAAAGGACGTATGGTCTAATGGCTTGTTCAGTATGTAAGACTAAAGCTAAGGCTAAAAAACCTGCTTTTAAATCACATATGATGTACGATAAAAAAACAGGTAAAGGTGTAAAAGCTCCCACTATGGCTAAACATCTAGCTTTGAAGAAAAAAGGATATGGACATAGGAAACCTAAAGCATGATGAAATCTAGAGGAATGGGTATAATTAGTAAAATGAAAAAAGGCGGAAGTGTAAAAGATGCCTGCTATCATAAAGTAAAAGCAAGTTATAAAGTATTCCCTAGTGCTTATGCTTCTGGTGCTATTGCTAAGTGTAGAAAAAAGAAAGGTAAAAAGTAATGGCAGTCCGAAAGACAGCTAAAGGAGCTGCTTTAAAACGCTGGTTCAAAGAAGACTGGAAAGATGTAAAGACAGGCAAAGCTTGTGGTAGAAAAAAAGGTGATAAACGTGGTACACCATATTGCCGACCTACTAAACGTGTGTCTAGTAAAACTCCAAAGACATCTGGAGAAATGACAGCAGCACAAAAGAAGTCTAGAATAGCTCAAAAGAAAAGACTTGGGCAACCGGCAGGGAAGCCACGTAGAGTAGCTTCACTTAGAAAGAAAAAGACAACTAGGAAAACATAATGGCTACAACAGATACACATGCATTTAATCTAGATCTAAACCTTCTTGTAGAAGAAGCGTTTGAAAGATGCGGATCAGAACTTAGAACAGGATATGATTTAAGGACAGCTACACGTAGCTTAAACTTACTGACAATAGAATGGGCTAACCGAGGAATCAACTTATGGACTGTTGAACAAGGACAGATAGCATTAGTTGCCGGTACAGCCACTTACAATTTGCCCGCGACGACCATCGACCTCATGAGCCAAGTCATAAGAACTGGGTCTGGAACAACTCAGTCTGACATAGCTATTTCTAGGGTGTCAAATCCTACTTATGCATCTATCCCAAGTAAGAACGACACGGGCAGACCGATACAAGTTTATATAGATAGACAAGCAGAGATACCTACAATAACTCTATGGCCTATTCCTAATGACACAAGTTATACCTTTGTTTACTGGATGTTAAAAAGAATTGATGATGCAGGTACAGGCGTTAATACACAACATATTCCATTTAGATTTTTGCCATGCATGGTAGCAGGACTAGCTTATTATTTATCTCTTAAGATTCCAGAAGCTGGAGACAGGGTACAATTTTTAAAAGCAGAATATGAAGAGCAGTGGTTACTCGCTTCAACTGAAGACAGAGAAAAAGCCACATTAACCATAGCACCAAGAACATCATACGTATAGGAGATTAAGATGGCAGATAAGAAAGATCCTGGGTTTACAAAAGAATTTACATCTAGAGTTAAAAAAGGCATGAGTCCCAAAGAAAGAAAAGATGCAGAAAAAAGAGACGCATATGAAATAGGACTTAGAAATAAAAAGAAAGGTGGTATTAGAGGTGCTGCAACTCAAATGATTGATAACGCTGTGGGCGTTGGTAGAGGTACAGCATCAGAAAGAAAAGAACTTAAAAAAGGCTATAAAGATATGAAAATAGCTCAAAAGGCTAAAAAGTTGAAAGCAGGCGGTAAAGTTAAAAGCTATAAACATGGTGGTAAATGTAAGATAGATGGTATTGCTATTCGTGGTAAAACTAAAGCTAAACAAAGGAGAAGTTAAAATGAGTGTTGTTAACGAAATTAAAAGAGTTTTTGCTCCTACAAAGAAACAAAAAGCAGAAGATGCAGAAACTAAAAAAAGATTTATGAAGCAAGCTAGAGAAAAAGAAAAAGCAAAAGTTGAAAAAATACAAAGAAAAATGAAAGCACAAAAAGCCGGTGCGCCAGATGGCAAAGGTAGATACGTGTATGATGCTGTAAAAAGATCAAACGCTGAAAAGATAAAACCTAAACACCTTACAAGCACAAAAAGCCCTAAAAAAGTTGCTAAGACAATGACAGATCAAGTTGAAGCTATGAAAATGGTAGACAGAAACTATCTTAAAGGTAGATAATGAGCAATAGGTATACAACTAATAAGAATGCAATAGCTGACTGTGATGTTTGTGGTTTTCAGTTTAAGCTTAGAGAACTAAAAGATTTATATGTAAGAAAAACTAACACTAATATTAAAGCTTGTAAGGAGTGTTGGAACCCAGATCAACCACAGAATATGCAGGGGATGTATCCAGTAGAAGATCCTCAAGCAGTGCGAGATCCAAGACCTGACCAGAGTTTTAATGACAACAACGTAACTGGGTCAAGAGATATACAATGGGGATGGGAACCTGTTGGTGGAGCAAGACCTCCAGCTAATGAGTTTACTGGAAATAATTTAGTGAGTTCAGGAGTAGTAGGAACTGTTACAATAACAATAACTTAGGAGAAAGAAATGAAAGAGAACCAAGAAAGAAAAGCAAAAATGGTAGATGGTTATGCACAACCTCAAGATGTACCTGTACCTAACTTTGCAGGGTACCCTGAAAAAAATGTTAAAACAACAGGCGTAGTAACTCGTGGCAATGGTGCAGCAACTAAAGGCACAAAAGCTCGCGGCCCTATGGCGTAAGGATAAGCAATGACTTATACTGAGCTAGTCGCACAAATACAATCGTATACTGAAGATGAATACTCTACAGTAGATGTAAACACGTTTATAACTCAAGCTGAAAACAGAATCTTTAATGGAGTTAATCTTCCAGACTTAAGAAGAAATGATACAGGTACTATTAACGTTGGTAACAAATATTTAAATGTACCTGATGATTGGCTAGCTACTTATAGTTTAGCTTGTATTGATACCGCAACTAACGAATATACTTTTCTTATAAATAAAGACGTTAACTTTATTAGGCAATCCTTTCCTGATACTGATGCAGCTCACTACGGAAAACCTCAATATTATGCTGTCTTCGATGATACAACATTTATACTCGGCCCTACACCTGATACAGGCTATGGCGCTGAGCTTCATTACTTTTTTTATCCTGAGTCTATTACTACTGCCACTAGCGGTACGTCTTGGTTGGGAGATAATTATAGCTCCGTATTACTTTATGGTTCATTGTTGGAAGCGGCTACGTTCCTCAAGTCCGACCCAGAAACACTAGCAAACTACACTAATAGATATAATCAAGCCATGGTAGAACTAACTAGATTAGGAGAAGGTAAAAATACTCGCGATGCTTATCGTAGTGGACAAGCTAGAATACCTGTTAAAGGTAGAAGAGGGAGCGCAGTTTAATGGCAACTATTATACAAGGAATAACTAATACATTTGTTGCTAAATCATTAGCTGGTGATATAGATTTTGATACAGACACATTTAAAATAGCTCTGTACTCTGATGATGCTACATTAGATTCATCTACCTCTGCTTATACAACTACAAATGAAGTGGTAGGAACTGGATATGTTGCAGGGGGTAATACATTAACAGGAGCGACGGTAACTCAAGATGATACTGCAGACGTGGTATATATAACTTTTGATTCTCCTACTACTTGGACAGGCACATTTTCCGCAAGGGGAGCTTTAATATATAATAGCAGCTCTAGTAATTATTCTGTATGTGTATTAGATTTTGGATCAGTTAAAACTATTGCAGCTGAAACACTAACTGTAACATTACCTAGTAATACTGCAACAGAAGCACTTATACGATTTGAATAGAAAGGAATAAAATGACAGGAATATCTTCGGTAATATCCGATGCACCAGAAGTAACAGTAACAAATGCAAGACCATTAGAAAAAGACCTATATAAAAAAGTATGGGATATGCCAGAGTATAGAAAAGTTGCTCCTGGAGAAAAAGTAGCTCATGAGTTTTTAGCTCAAGCTAAACCTAAACAAGGCGCTACAGTTCTTGATTTAGGATGTGGTACAGGACGAGGTGGATTAAACCTAGCGTTCTTTGGTGGATTAGATGTGACTTTGGTTGACTTTGCGCCTAACTGTTTAGATGCAGATATAACACCAATGTTAGAAACACAGAAGCATGCGTTGAAATTTGTAGAAGCAGATTTATCAGAACCTTTACCGGTTCAAGCAGCTTATGGTTTTTGTACTGATGTGATGGAGCATATAAGACCTCATCATGTAGATAGAGTATTAAGTAATTGTTTGAGTGCAGCTCAACACGTGTTTTTTCAAATATCTACTGTTGATGATAAGGCAAGTGAATTGGTAGGACATAAATTGCATTTAACTGTACGCCCGTTTAAATGGTGGTTACAGAAGTTTAAAGAATTAGAATGTGCAATTCATTGGACTAAAGAAGTAGATGGTGCATGTTTATTTTATGTAAGTAATTGGATAAGTGGTGAAGATGTTGTAGAGGCAGGAACGGTTAATACTGATGATGAGCAAATAAAAAAGAATGTAGCTCATAATATTAAACAAGGTTTCTTACAAATACAACCACACCCAACTAATGATATAGAAGTTATGATTGTAGGAGGAGGCCCATCCTTACCACAACATACGGAAAAAATAAAGCAATTAAGGGCAAATGGTGTTAAACTTATAACTATTAATAATGCCTATAAATGGTGTTTAGATAATGGTTTAACTCCTTCTGCTATGGTCATGGTAGATGCAAGAAAGTTTAATGCACGATTTACCAAACCTGTAGTAGAAGATTGTAAGTATTTTATAGCATCACAGTGTCATCCAAGTGTATTTGATGGATTACCTAAAGATAGAACTTATATTTGGCACACACAAGCTGAAATGCTACAAGAATTATTAGATAAGCAGTATGAAACATGGTGGCCTGTACCTGGTGGATCAACAGTTCTTTTAAGGGCTATACCGTTGTTTAGGACATTAGGATTTAAACGATTTCACTTATTTGGGTGTGATTCATGTTTAGAAGATAATAAGCATCACGCATATGAGCAACTAGAAAATGATGGGCAGATAGTAATACCTGTAAACGTGAGCGGGAAAATATTTAACTGCAACCCTTGGATGCTATCTCAAGCCCAAGAGTTTATAGATTTAATTAGAATGGTAGGAGATGAGATAGAGTTAGAAGTTTATGGGGGTTTACTCCATCATATTTTAGAATCCGGTGCATCAATGGCCGATATTAAGGAGATTTAACATGGCAGCATCAGCATGGCAATTATATAACGAAGCCAAAAAATATATAGGGAACGGGAGCATTACACTAGGTGCTGGCGTTTTTAAAATGGTATTAGCTCAATCGGCTAGTAACGCTTCTACGTTTACGTTAAGTGCGTATTCAGAGATAACAAATGAAGTAGCGGCAGCGGGTGGGTATGTTACTGGGGGTAGAGATTTAGTACCCGCAACAGCTCAATGGACAGTGGGCGCATCAGCTAAACAAATGAAGTTTACTATGTCATCAGTAGGTTTAGCATTTACAGCTTCAGGAGCTAACTTAGTTAATATTAAGTATGCTATTTTACGTAACTCTACTGGAGCAACTGCAGGAAGACTATTATGTTGGTGTCAACTTTCTAGTTCTCAATTTACTGTAACTAGCCCTAACACATTAACTGTTTTACCCGCTGCTACTGGCATATTTACGTTAACATAAGGGGCTAGTAATGGCTACCGGCTGGGGACGAAGTACCTGGAGTTCAGGCCCTTGGGGCATGACTGAAGTTGAGATCACCCCCAGTGTAGGTGCATTAGCTTTATCAGGAACAGCACCAATAGTATTAGATGGTGTAATAATAACCCCTAGCGTAGGGGCTCTAGCATTGGCTGGAGTAGCACCAAGTTTAGTATCAGGCAAAGTAATAACTCCGGGTGTAGGAGCTTTAGCCTTAGCTGGAGTAGCACCAACGGTATCTTTGACTGCAATACGGATTCCAGGCACAGGGGCTTTGACCTTAGCTGGAATAGCACCAACAGCGTTACGAGGAAAAGTAATAGAACCAAGTGTGGGAGCGTTAACATTAGCTGGAATAGCACCTAATGTTGTAGCGTCACATATACAGATTCCTGCAACTGGGGCACTAACACTACAAGGGTTTGCACCAAGTTTATTAAGTGGCAGAGTAATAACTCCAAGTGTAGGGGCTTTAACTTTAGCAGGCATTGCACCAATTGTTACTGAAGGTAGAGTTATCACTCCAAATGTTGGAGCACTCGTATTAGCTGGAGTAGCACCAAGTGTAATTAGAGGAACAATAATAACACCACCTAGTGGCGCATTAGTATTACAAGGATACATATCTATTTTCAACAGCCCAGACTGGGTTATAATAGATACTACTCAAGACCCAGATTGGGTTATAATAGATACTACTCAAGTGCCTGATTGGACAGAGATAGTTACAGGATAAGGAAACAATATGTCAACATATTCAAATTTAAAGATAGAACTCATAGGAACTGGAGAGCAAGATGGTACTTGGGGAAACACGACTAATACTAACTTGGGCACTGCTCTAGAAGAAGCAATAGTAGGAACTGTAGATCAAGCAGTCACTGCTTCTAATTTAACGCTTGCTTTAACAGATTCAAATGCGACTCAAGTAGCTCGTCACTTACGCCTAAACCTTACAGGTAGTGCTGGTGGAGCATCAAATTTAGTTGTTCCTACATTAGCTAATGGTAAAAACTACTACATCAAAAACTCATCTAACACCGCTATTACAGTAAAGACTGCTAGCGGATCGGGTATTTTAGTACCTGCAGGTAAATCTGCATCTTTATATCAAGATGGTACAAACGTAGTTGAAGCCGCAGACTATTCATCAGCAGCGTATACTTTTGCTAGTGACATTACAGTCAACGGAGTTACTGTTGGTAAAGGAGCTAATTCTGTTGCAAATAATACAGTTCTTGGTGAAGATGCTTTAGATGCAGCGGTAACTGGAGATAACAATGTTGCAATAGGTAAGAGTGCTTTAAAAGCTAATACTTCAGGATATGACCAAACAGCAGCAGGTTATAGAGCTTTAACAACTAATACAACAGGATTTAGAAACACAGCCTTTGGATCAGATAGTTTATTATTAAATACAACAGGGTTTGATAATGCTGCTTTCGGTAAATCTGCAATGCAAGATAATACAGTAGGTGAGGCTAATACTGGTCTTGGTAATTATGCTTTAGCAAATAATACTACAGCAGATGGCAATGTAGCAGTAGGTTATAGTGCTTTATTTACAAATACAACAACTGGTTCTAACACAGCAATTGGTTATCAAGCTGGGTATAGCAGTCAAGCAGCAAATAATGTTGCTGTTGGTTATCAGGCTTCTTATAGTAATACTACTGGGAGTGGTCTAACTTCTGTTGGCTATCAAGCCTTAACTGCAAATACAACTGGAGCTGAAAATACAGCTATAGGCAGAAATGCTTTAACAGCTAATACGACAGGTGCTAGTAATACAGCTTTAGGAAGGGAAGCTTTATCAGCCAACACTACTGCGAGTCAAAACACCGCTGTTGGTATGTATGGATTAAGACAAACTACAACAGGCAGTAACAATGTTGCAATGGGATATGCTTCTTTAATTACAAACACAACAGGTATTGGCAATGTAGCTTTAGGTCATAATTCTTTATATGCAAATACTACTGCAGATAACAATGTTGCCATAGGTACAAATTCTTTAATATCCAACACAACAGGCGCTGCTAATACAGCAGTTGGTGCTTTAGCGTTAGATGCTAACACTACTGGTACTGAACTTACAGCTGTCGGCAAGAGTGCTTTAAGTGCAAGTACAGGTTCTTACAACACAGCAATGGGTTCAGGTGCTATGTCAAGTACCACCACAGCCACACATAATGCAGCATTTGGTCGTATTGCTTTAAGTTTAAATACGACAGGTTCTAATAATGTAGCTGTGGGTTCAAGAGCTTTATATGCAACTACTACTGCAAGTAGTAACAGTGCCGTAGGTGCAAATGCTTTAACAACTAACACTACAGGAGCAAGCAACACAGCTGTAGGTTCTTCTGCTTTATATGCCAACACTACTGGAGCTTCTAATACAGCTTTAGGTGCAAATGCTTTAACAGCTAATACTACTGCTGGGTTTAATGTAGCTGTAGGGGAAAGTGCTTTAGCGTCTAATACGACAGGTTCACAAAATATCGGTATTGGATATCTTGCGGCTAATAACACTACAACGGGTAGTCAAAATATAGCTATTGGGCGTAATTCGTTAATTACAAATTCTACAGGTAATAGTAATGTAGCTGTTGGGGATTTAACACTATCAGCTAATACTACAGGAACAATTAACACAGCAGTTGGTAAAGATGCTTTAAAATCTAATACAACAGCTTCTTCTAATACAGCAGTGGGTAGAGAAGCATTAAGAGATAACACAACTGGTTCTGATAATGTAGCAGTAGGTGTATCCACTTTATCAGGTAATGTAACAGGAACTGATAATGTTGCTGTAGGTGTTGCTGCTTTAAAAAATAATACTAATAGTTATAACACAGCAATCGGTGATAAATGTATGGAAACTAACACCTCTGGAACAAACAATACAGGATTAGGACACCAAGCTCTATTTAACAATACTACTGGTGGTTTAAATACTGCATTAGGAGTAAATGCTTTATATAACAATACATCAGCAAGTAACAATGTAGCAGTAGGGCATAGTTCTTTATATAGAGCTAACACAGGTCATTCTAATACTGCTATGGGTAAAGAGGCTGGTTACGACCTTACTACAGCAACAGGCAATGCCCTCTTTGGAATAAGAGCAGGACAAAATATTACCACTGGAGTAGCAAATACTTTTATAGGTGGGTCATACTCCTCTTATGTAGGTAATGCAAATACAACTGGTAGCTATAATACAGCATTAGGGTCAGATGCTTTAAAATCTAATACAACAGCTGGTAGTAACACTGCTGTTGGTTTTGAAGCAGCGTATCTAAATACGACTGGTGCATCAGTTACGGCTGTAGGTACATCAGCTCTAATAGCACATACAACAGGTTCTAATACAACAGCAGTAGGTAAAGGTGCAGGGAATCAAAACACTACAGGAGCTCAAAATACTTTTGTAGGTAGAGATTCAGGTAAGAATGTAACAACTGGAAATAATAATACAGTTCTTGGCGATAATACAACTGCTTCAAGTGCAACAGTAAGTAATGAATTTACTTTAGGAAATAGCAGTGTTACTAATCTTCGTTGTAATGACACATCTATATCATCACTTTCTGATGCAAGAGATAAAACTAATGTACAAGATATTCCATTAGGACTAGATTTTGTTAATCAGATGCGACCTGTATCTTTTGATTGGAATAGACGAGATGGTTCGTACAAAGGTAAAAAAGACTTTGGATTTATTGCACAAGAGTTAAAAGAAATACAAGATAAAACAGATTATGCTGACCATATAAGATTAGTAAAAGATGAGAATCCTGAAAAATTAGAAGCTGATCCTATGAAAACATACCCTGTTTTAGTAAAGGCAATACAAGAACTCTCTGCGAAAGTAGAGGAATTACAAACTGAAATTAAAACTTTGAAAGGAAACTAAAATGACTGACCAAATCGCAACAGCAGATGTAAAAACAGAAGAAGAAATAGCACAAGACTATTCTGCAATGCAGGATTCTGTTAACTTGATTGATGAGATGAGAACTAACCCACCTGAAGATATGACTGATGAAGAAGTAGCAGATTGTATCTCTAGAAATGTAGAACATCTTGAATTAATGGTAGCTAAAGACTATTGGACAGATGAAGATATGAAGGCAGTAAACGCAGCAATAGATGGTTAAAAATAAAAGGATTTAAAATATGTTATCAATACTGTCGGGAATATTAGGCTTTGCTACATCAGGACTTCCTAGTGTATTAAAGTTTTTTGAACAAAAAGGCGATCAGAATCATGAACGAGAGATGGCTAAAATTGAGATGGAAAGAAGTTTGGCAATGGCCGAGAAAGGATTTGCTTCACAGGAAAAAATTGAAGAACTTAAAACCGAACAAGTTAGCATGGATACATACACTCAAGAAAGAGTGGCGTTATATAAAAACGACGAAGCGTCTGCAGAAGGGGCATCTACTTGGGTTATTAATCTTCGTGCTAGTGTTCGCCCCATTATCACCTATATTTTTGTTACTATTCTTTTGGTGGTCGACTTTGTAGGTCTATACTGGGCTATTTCATCTGGACATAATTATGCAGAAGCTATGCACATTGTATTTAGTAACGAAGAAATGGCTATTCTAGCGTCTATTATTGGTTTTTGGTTTGGGTCTAGACATTGGGAAAAATAAGTGAATACATCAGAAAAGGGTATAACCCTCATAAAGTATTTTGAAGGAGTACACACCTTACCTTATAGATGCCCTGCGGGCTATTGGACTGTCGGTGTTGGTCATCTTATTAGTTATGATGATGAACTACTCTCTTCATGGGATCGCACTCTTTCAGATGATGAAATAAATAACTTATTAAAAAATGACTTAAAGAAATTTGAAAATGGAGTTATTCGTCTACTACACCCTAAACAACCAAATCAATCTGAGTTTGATGCTCTTGTTAGCTTTAGCTTTAATCTTGGCTTGGGATGCTTTCAAAGGAGTACAGTTCGTTCGGCTTTTGTGCGTGGTGATAAAAAGAGAGCTGGCGAAGTTCTTTTGAAGTATTGCTATGCCGGGGGGCGAAAGCTTAAAGGATTAATTAGAAGACGAATAGCAGAACATGCGCTATTTATGTCAAAAGGATAAAGTATGCCGCTTAGTAAATTAAAATTTAGACCTGGCATAAACCGAGATAAAACTGATTTAGCCCAAATGGGCGGTTGGTATGATGGCAACATGATACGGTTTAGAGAAGGTTTTCCTGAAAAAATAGGAGGCTGGGAAGCAGCTACTTTTACTCCCTATGTAGGAGAAGCAGTCAAACTATTTGTTTATGCTATAGATACAGGTGCAGCTATTGCAGGTTTAGCAACAACTAAAAAAATCTACATTCGTGCCGGTACAACTCTTTACGATATAACTCCTATACGAGCTACATTTACTACTTCAACTACTCCTTCTACAGATAATTGTTTTACTACTAATACTACTACAGGTACTGAGGGTCAAGTTTTAGTTACACTTGCAGGTCATGGAGCTACTACAGGAGACTTTGTTACTTTTACTGGTGCAGCTGCAGTTGGTGGTATTACAGCCCCACAACTTAATTTAAACTTCGAAGTAACGGTTTTAACTAGTAGTACATTTACTATCCAAACAGCAGGTACTGCTACTTCTGCCGCTACCGGTGGTGGTACTGGAATTACTGCAGAGTTTGAGATTAATATTGGAGCCGATTCTTCTATTGCAGGCTATGGTTGGGGTGCAGGTACATGGAGTCGAGGAACTTGGGGTTCAGGAGCTACACTTCCAGCTATCGTAGATGTACGATTAGTGTTTATGGACAACTTTAATAACGACTTAATCTTTAATCTAAACAATCAAGGAGCTATTTACTACTGGACTTATAATGTAAGTTTTAATAATAGAGCGGTATTACTAAGTTCTTTATCTGGTTCAATTGCTGTACCGGCTGCAAATGAAAAAATACTTTTTGCACCTAGTGGTCATTTACTATCTTTAGGAGCTAGTGCATATAGTGAAGTATCTACTGCGGGAGCTACTATTTCAAGTATTACAAGTAGTGGCACAACAGCTACGGTAACTACCGGAAGTGTTCATGGATTATCTACTAATGACTATGTATATCTTTCTGGTCAAACAACAACTGCTTATTCAGGTACCTATCAAATTACAGTAACAAGCACAACGACTTTTACGTACACACTATCAGCGTCTACTACGTCCCCTGCTTCTGTTGCAGGAAGTTATCAATCTATCTCTTATAGTGGTGGCACATTTGATCCAATGTTAATTAGATTTGCTGATGTTAATGCAGATATAGGTCCTAAACCAGAAGTGTGGAAACCTGAACTTGCTAATACAGCAGGGTTCTTATTTGTTAAAGAGGGTTCCAAAATTGTTACCGGTGCTAATGTAAGACAAGAAACTCTTATATGGACAGACACATCACTTAGTACACTACAATTTTTAGGAACAGCTGAAGTATTTGGGTTACAACTTTTATCTAATGATACTAACATTATGGGGCCTAATGCGTGGGCAAGTGTTAATAACAATATGTATTGGATGGGAACAGATAACTTCTTTGTATATGATGGTAGAGTTAATGTTCTTAAGTGTCCTTTACTACGATATGTATTTGAAGATATTAATAGAGAACAAAGTCAACTTGTTTATGGTGGTACAAACAAAGAATTTAATGAAGTCATATGGTTCTATTGTTCTGGCGGAGCAACACCTTCGGTTACAATTGATCGTTATGTAATCTACAACTACCGTGATGATATTTGGTATTATGGACAACTTAACAGAACAACTTGGGTAGATGCAGGAGTTAACGAATATGCACTAGCTACTTCTGGTGGATACTTATACTCACATGAGAAAGGTCCTAATAATGGACAGCCTTTAGGTGCAGCACCTCTGGCTATCAACTCATACATTGAGTCAGCCTTTATGGATATAGCTGATGGTGAGTTTTATATGTTGACTAAGAAAGTTATACCTGATGTAGACTTTACTGCATCACAAACAGTCAATCCTGTAACAGGAGCCACACTAACACCTGCAGTCGATATGGCAATTGCAGTCACTAAGTTTCCAGGAGCCGCGACACAGACTACGGATGTAGCGGGAGCAACATTAACTAGAGGTGTTACTACAACAGCAGCGACAATAGACCAATATACAAATCAAGTATTTATAAGAGCACGAGGACGACAAATGAACTTTAAAATATCATCAGATACTCTAGGCACACAATGGCAACTCGGTGATACAAGAGTCGATGCTAAACCAGATGGAATGAGGGGATAATATGGCTGAAGGTAAAAAAGCAATGAATATAAAAAAACTACCAAGTTTAAATGTTAATACAGGTAAACAATCTAGCCCTACCAACGTTAAAAAAAGAACAATATTAGGTGCTGGTGTATCTGGTTCTCACGGAGAAAGGCTTCGTGGTTTAGATAAAATATTAAACACTTACGGAACTAATAATCCTGATGATAAGTTTTTAAAGGCAATTCGTAACTCAAAAGATAATGGGCTTCCTGCAGGAACACAAACATCCCCAAATTCAAACGATACTTTATATAAAATAAAAAAAGTGTTAGGTCCTTCACTTGGTATGAAAAAAGGTGGTAAGGTCAAGAAAGCTAAAGGCAGAGACGGTATAGCTCAACGTGGTAAGACTCGTGGGAGAATGAGATAATGTCACACGTCGTACAACCTAAAGCACCTAACTTAGCGCTTCCTAGAATAGAATATAGTGAAGACCAACAGAACCAATTACAGAATCAACTAAGGTTATACTTTGCACAACTAGATAAAGCACACTTAGATGAGATAACTAACTTACACACTAACAATGTGATGCATTGGCTGGGGATATAATGTCAGGAGAATTTCAAGACTTAACAGGTAAAAAATTAGGGCAAGCAGCTGTTACTGCAACTGCAGCTATTGTGTATGAAACTCCAGCTAACACACGTACTTATATAAAAGATATTATGGTAGCCAATACTACGGGCGGTTCACTTGATGTGCAAGTATATATTGTTGCAAGTGGGGGTGCAGCAGCTACTTCTAATGCTCTTATATACAACAAAACAGTAGCAACAAAAGAGTATTTACATTGGTCAGGGTTACAGATAACTAATCCTGGAGATACGATACAAGTTTTGGGTAGTTCAACAGGACTTACTATAACTATATCAGGAGCTGAAGCCGTATAAAACGGTTTATACGTAGCATATTACGTGGTATTATACAACTTAAATAAATAGGAACTCAAATGGTAGACTATCAAAACACAGCGCAAGGATTGGCTACTTTAGGTAGAGGAGGAGACTCTACTTTAGTGCATATGCAACCAGAAGAAGTAGCAGGGCTTCAACAACTAGCTCAAGCTAACGGTACTTCACTAACTGTAAACCCTAATACTGGAATGCCAGAAGCCTTTAATTTAAGGGGTTTACTTCCTATGGTTGCTGGAGTTGGATTAGCAGCGGCAGGTATGGACCCAATGATGGCGGGGCTTATGTTAGGTGGAGCAACTGCTGTATTAGAAAATGATCTTGGTGCTGGTATAGGGGCTGGTTTAGGTGCTTACGGTGGCGCTAGTTTAGGAAAATCTCTTGATTTGTTAGGAGCAGAATCAGTTCCAATAGGGAGTACAACAGGTGAGATTGTAACAGATCAAATACAACAAAACCTTTCTAATATGAACCCGACTATCGCGGGACCATCAGGTCCAGGTATGACAGGTTTTTCAAGCACAGCAGGTGGCGGTACTATGGGAATAAAAAGTGGATTAAGCTCTGCTGCTGTTAACCCTGCTTACCCTCAAGGACCTGAATTCCAAGGTACTAACGTTGGATCAATACCTAGAAACGTTACCCCTAATTTAGCCGGTACTAATCCTGCTTATCCTCAAGGACCTGGATTTCAATCTCCTCCAGCTAACAAACCAACTATGTATAGAAATTATACTCAAAGCGGAGGAGTAACTGGTAGTCCACCAGTTAATAATCTTCCCGTTGCAGCTAACCCTGCTTACCCTCAAGGACCAGGGTTTCAAGCCACTGCAGATACAGCTACTAAATTTAAAATGCCAGGTTCAGGAGTTCCTGGAGAAGCTGTTTACGGACAAGTTTCTGAAGATGGGTTAACAGGTTTAGCTAATAGAGCTGGAAATAGAGTTAGCAACATGGGTAGAGGTATTGATACATTAGTTAATGATTATGATAGAGCTACAGAAATATTAGGTACTCAATCTGAACAAGTGCCGGTATTTAATCCTGATGGATCTATAAAATCATACACAATGTCAAAGGCAGTACCTCTAGATAACATAGATATGGCAATGAAGTTTGGTTTACCTGTTGCTGGAGGAATAGCGGGTGGACTAGAACCAGAAGATTTTGAACAACAAAGCATAGACATGACTCAATTTGAAGACCGTAGATTTAGAGGTCCTGATGGGCAACTTAATCTATCAGGTCAGACTGGATTAAATTTAAATAATCCTTATGGTTATACAGCAGGGGGCTACGGATACGCAGAAGGCGGTGCTGTAGAACAAGGAATGGAAGCAGCTATAGCTAGAAATAGTGGTAGATCATATAACCCACCTGCACCTGCACCTGCTTCTAATGTAAATACTGGTGGTATTTCTAATTTTAATGACCTAGGTTCTTTAAATGTTAATACAGGAACTACAGGACAATCACCTAATGCTATAGCTGCAGAAGCGGCTAAACCTAAAACAAGAATAATGACAGGTGCGTATGGAACACAAATGACTGTGCCTATTGATTATGACCCTGGAGTGAAGTCTGTGTTTGGAGGTAGAAAACCAAGTCACTATCAGCTAAAAGATGGTACGTACGTAAAAGGAACACCTCCTGCTGGCAACTATTTTAATAGTGATCGAACTAATGCTTACGGGTATGTTAATAGATTTGCAGAGGGTGGTGCTGTAGAACAAGGAATGGAAGCAGCTATAGCTAGAAATATAGGAAGAACCTATACACCGCCTGCCTCTGTATCTGCCCCTGTATCTGCCCCTGTATCTGCCCCTGTATCTGCCCCTGTAGGAGTCTCTAATATAAATGTAGGGGGATTTAGAGGTACACCTTCTAATTTAACAGGAGGCGTAGGTTCTTTAAACGTAAGTTCAGGAACTATAGGAAAGTCACCTAATCAAGCTCTTAGAGATACTCATTTTAAAATGCTACGTGGGTATGAAGTTCCTATTGATTACACCCCTGGATCACCAGGCGGACAAGGTAATATTTATTCAGGGTATACCCAACCTACACAGGCAAGTCACACATATAATAAGGATACAAAAAAATGGGAAAAATCAAAACCTGTACATATGCCTTTTAGAATTGGTGGTGGCAATGGTGCACCCAATCAATTTAGTATGCCAACTGCTTTTTCAGGCTATGGTGGACCTGCAGCCGGAATTGCGCAGTTTGCAGAAGGCGGATACTTAGGTGGTGGAGATATAAATGTTCAAGGTGATGGTATGAGTGATGATATACCTGCAAACATTGATAACGAACAACCAGCGGCTTTATCAGAAGGTGAGTTTGTAATACCAGCTGATGTAGTTAGTCACATAGGTAACGGCTCTTCTGAAGCAGGGGCAAAAGAATTTTATGGTATGATGGATAGAGTTAGAATGGCTAGGACTGGTAGGAAAAAACAATCACCAGAAATAGTTCCAGAAAGGTTTATGCCCGCTTGATGAGTCAGGTTTATACGGTACCAAAAGATAAAGTTTGTGAAGTATGGGAAGAAGCTAGTTCTTTATTAAATATAGCTTTTCTTAATGACGATAATCTTGATTATGGTTTAGAATACCTAAAAGAAGAATTAGTTAGCGGTAGACAGCACTTGTTTTTGGTGGTAAATAACAAGGAAATAGTTGGAGCTTACACTGTAGAGCTTATTGATTACACTAATCACCGAGTTGCTTTAACTACTTGTATGGGGGGTAAAAAAGTGTTTAGTAAAAATACTGTTCAACAATATGAAGACTGGGCAAGGTTACAAGGAGTCACTAAAATAAGGGCTTATGCAAAAGAAGCTCAAGCAAGGTTATTTAGATTAAAATTAGGGTTACAGCCCGTAACGAGTGTAGTAGAGAAAAATTTATAATTGGAGTAATAAAAATGTTATTAAAAATAATACCTAAAAAAATTAAAGTATGGCTACTAAAGCGTCTATATAAAGATATAGCTGCTGAAGGTCGTATGGGTGATACCCAACTTGCTCATATTAATGACTATGAAGCTGGCTTACTTAAATCAGTAGGGGGTTCAGGAACTATAAACCCAGCGACAGGTTTAGTTGAATTTCTTGGTGGTGGTGGTGGTTCATCGACTCCCGCTTCAACAACAAATGAAACTACTTCATACTCTTCTAACCTTCCTGAATATGCTAAGCCGTTCTATGAAGAGCAGATGAAGCAAGGAGCAAGACTATCTTATAATACTGACTCATCAGGTAATGTAACGGGTGTTAGGAACGCTCCTGTATATCAAGGGCCTAGAGTTGCTGGATTTTTACCAGATCAAATGGCAGCCCAAGCAAATACAAGGAATTTAAGAGACCCTATTCAAATAGCACAAGGAACGGGTGCATTAAACAGAGGTTTAACAGGGGCTAATGTTGCAATGGGTGGGCTAAATGCAGCAAGAGCTTACAGACCCGACACAATTACAAGTGATACTGTAACAAGTGATACTGTAGCAAGTGATGATGTAACAGAAACAATTACAGATGACACATTAACCACAGATAGATTTACCGACCCAGGTATGGCAGCAAATTACATGAACCCCTATCAGCAACAAGTGGTTGATGTACAAACTCAAGAAGCCAGAAGACAGGCTGACATTGCTAAAGCATCAAGAGGTTTAGGTTCTATAAGTAGAGGTACTTTTGGTGGTGGTAGACAAGCTCTAATGGAGGCTGAAGCAGACAGAGCCTTAGCAACTCAACTAGGACAAATACAAGCGACTGGAAGTCAACAAGCTTATCAACAAGGACAACAAGCATTTACACAAGACCAAGCTCGTAGTTTGCAAGCAAATACAGCTAATCAAGCAGCTGACCTACAGGCACAACAACTAATGCAACAAGGTCAAAAGTATAACCAAGCTGCCGACCTACAAGCACAACAGTTAAATCAAGCTGCCGACCTACAAGCACAACAGTTAAATCAAGCAACTGGGTTGCAAATGCAGGGAATGCAACAAGCAGGCGATCAGTTTGGTGCAGACTTAAATAGACAATTAGGTTTAGGTGGACTACAAGCTCAAAGCACGTTAGGTGGGCAACTAGGTCAATTAGGTGCACTAGATCAACAAACAGACCTACAAAGAATTCAGGCTCTAGCAGCTTCTGGTGCAGAACAACAAGCAATGGATCAAGAGTATTTAAATGCAGCTCAACAAAAATACTTAGAAAATGCAAACGCTCAAAGGGCTATGTTAGAGTATCAATCTAATCTACTACGGGGTACTGCAGGTGCATTAGGTTCAACTCAAACACAGTATGCAGCAGCTCCAAGTATGGCATCTCAAATTGGTGGACTAGGTCTAGCAGGCTTAGGGCTTTATAATATGATGGGACAGGGATAAATAATGGCTAATATAATACAAATACAAGATGATTTAAAAAATGTATCTGATCAAGATTTAGTTAACTTCGTTAAAAGACCTACAGGTCAAGTTCCTAGTTATTTAGCTTTAGGTGAAATAAAACGACGAAAAGAAACCAGAGAAAAATATCAAGGTGTAAAAGCTCAACAACAAACAACTGTTGTTGATGACTTAGTAGCAGAGCAAGGTATAGGTAATCAAATGACTCAAAATCCTATGTCTCAACCTACTGCAGGGGTAGGTACACCTCAACCTCAAGAACCAATAAATCCAGCAATGCTTGCATCAAAAGGCATAGGTCAACTAAATCCTGGTGCTGTAAAAGAAATGAATGACGGTGGGATTGTAGGGTATGCAGCTGGTGATTTAGTAAAAAAAGCACAAAGAAATAGATTTTTAGGTTCAGAGTTAGGTTTTGAAAATGGCCCTGTTGCTTACCCATTAGGTACAGCTATAGGCGATGCAGCTAGTTATTTAAACCCTTTAAGCTACATGGACACGTATAACCCTAGAGTTGATCCTATTACAGGAAAAGTAGTAGGTGGTGTTGGTGATAGGTTTGCTGACACAAAAGAAGAAATTGCAAGGAGAGAAAGAGAAAAAAGAGATATTCTTGATAGAATAACGGCCGAAGAAACAATAGCCCAAAGAGATAAAGAGCTAAGTGATCCTGTAATAGAAGAAGCTCAAGATAAATATACTGTAAACAGTATGCAGGCCGTAACTGAAAACGTTCCTGGAATGTTAACTACTAATGTGTTTGATAGAGAAACAACTACTGATGATGTAGCTACAGCTACTGAAGATTCAAATGTTGTGCCCACAAGCATGGACGTTACAGAGACAGTAGACACAGTAGACACAGTAGACACAGTAGACACAGACAGTAAACTAGATATTGCTGATTTGGAGTTACCTAGCCTACTAAGTCCTGATCAAGAAAAAATGTTCTCTGATAGAAAAGCTAATAGACCTACAGTATTATCATCGGAAGACGCTTTAGATCAAGTACTAGCAACTAACAAAAAAGCAGGGTTGTTTGATAATCCTTTTGATCAAGATAGAAAAGATCTAGAAAAAGAAAGAGATCTACTTGATAAAGCTAAATCCGATGCAGGCAGTATGGCATTTATAAAAGCAGGGTTGTTGTGGATGCAAAAAGGTAATCTTGGAGATGCAGCACCAGCTGTTACAGAATATGCACAAGCACTTAAAGGCTTAAGAGGAGAAGATAGAGAACTTAAGAAAATGGACCTAGCGTTAAAAGGTGCTGATATAGCGTACAAACAAGGTAACGTTAAAGCTGCTAGTGATTTAACAGCGGCGGCAGAAAAAAAATTAGATGCCTTTGATAGAGACACTTTCACTAATTTCAATCAAGCTTTAATTGCAGGGTACCAGGGCAGAAATGATATGATGAAAGCTCAAATAAGTAGACAAACAAACCTTGATGTAGCAGGAATACAAGCAAGAAAACTAGGAGGCAAGGCTGAAATGTTTGAAAAGTTATCCACAAGTCCAGCTTTCCAAAAACCAGATGGAACTGTAGATGCAGAAAAAATTATGAAAGCTATAACACCACCATCAAGTATGTACGCTGCTACTTCTAAACCAGCTCAGTATATGCAAGAGTACAGAGAGTACGTTAAATTGCTTAGTGATACGCCAGAGTTGGAAGCTAGTCGCGATGCTTTTATAGAAAAATATCCTGATCCTAAATCTTATGCAGATGCTATGGGAGCCGGGTCTAGTATGGGTACATACAGTACAAAAGGTGGTTATAAACCAGCAGGGAATTAAATACTATGACTCAACCAGTCAATATTGAAGGGGTAGGCATAGTAGAATTTGAAGACGGCATGACGCCAGAACAAATAGAAGCAGCTATTGTTAAAGATATACTACCTACTATACCTCCTCCAGCAGAACCAATTCCACAAGAAAAAGAATATGCAAAATTCTTTGAATCTTTAGGCGGTGGTATAAGCGATACTCTAGGCATAGCGGATGTCGGATTAAGTGCTACACTACCTGGTGGTGATACAGGTGTAGAAGCTTTACAAGAATTTAATGCAGATCAAGCAGCTAACCCAAGAACTAGATTTAGCTTTGCTGACATAGAAAATGCATGGGATGAAGGTGGTGTAGAAGGCACTATGGAACTCTTTAAACAACTTCCTGGTGGATTTGGTGAAGCTATAGGTATGATATTTCCTTCTCTTGCATCTGGTGCAACGGGTGCGGCTATAGGTTCGGTAGTTCCAGGAGTAGGAACAGTAGCTGGTGGTATTGTAGGCGCAGCTCTTGGATCTTTCTTTCCTCAATTCGGTGGTAATATTTCTGAACAAGCTCAAGAAGATATAAAAGCAGGGCGACCTGTAGATATTGATACTGCTACAGCTGCATTAGCTACTGTGCCCCAAGTAGCTTTAGATCTTATAGGACTAAAAGCTTCAGGGTTAACAAGGTTAATAGGGATAGAAAAGAAACTACCCCCTGGTGCACTACGTAAAAAAATAGCTGAAGAAGGTCTTACTAAAGCTTCTGCTAAAGGTTTCGTAAGAATAGCCGGATCTGAAGTCCCTACTGAAGTAGGTCAAGAAATTATTACTAAAATACAAGCAGGTGCAGATCCATTTAGCGAAGAAGCTATAGCCGAGTATAAAGAGGTAGCAGCGTTAACAACTTTAACAGGTGGTTTATCTCCTGTTTCAGCTGTGAAGGCAAGAAGTGATGCTAGAGCAGATATTAAAGCAGAGGAAGTTAAGAAAGATTTAGATTCTAATGCAGCTCTTGTTAGTTTATTACCTAATCGAGCTATGTTTGATGCGGCTCAAAAAGATGCAAACCCAGTGCAAGCGGCTTTAGAAGTAGCAGTTGAAGCAGAAAATTCTTTAGATAACAACGCACCAGAAAAAAGCAGACTTAGAAAAATAATAGCTAAAGCTCAAAATGAACTTGATGAATCTGTCACTATGCAAAGCGTTGAAACTCAAAAGAAAGCGGTTGATGATTTATTAAAAGATACTCAAAATGTACTAAAAGATTTTTACAAAGAAAATAAAAATGTAAAAGCTACAGTAACACCAGGTGTCCTTGATAAAGATACGTTAACTTCGTTTGGTTTAAACCCTAACTCTAAAGCATTTAAACGCCTAACACATTTAAACTTAAACAAGCCAAACAATACTAAATTATTTTTAGACACCTTAGATAAACATACTGGTAAAATAAACGAACAAGCTATTAATGATTTTACAGTTTTAATAGAGGAGAATAATCCTAATGTCAAATACAACTTTAACAAAGAATCTCAGTCTAGTGCAAATACAGGAAGGACTACAGTACTTGGCCCACGGAGAGCCGGCCAAAAAACCAATGCCGAAGGAACTGCAGATCTTGACGGAGAAGGAGTGGTCAACAATATATCAACTGCTCCTGGATCTAGAACAAGAAAAGGAAATGTCGACGATTCACTAACTGAAGATGTAAGAGGACAAATTGTAGACTTTATAAAAGTAGACCCTAAAAAATCATACACTCCTTCAACCTTAAAAAGAGCTTTAAGCGGTGCAGGTATAAAGATTAATCCTGCGCAACTAAAAACACTAATTAATCAGTTACCTGTGTTTCCTGGTATAGATGTAACTACACAAGTTAAAAACAACAAGTCTGTACAAAAAATTCAAGCAACTCCTGAAAAAGTAAAAGCTCCAGTTAATCCACTACAAGCTGTATTAAATGACGTAAATCAAGAAGCACCTAAAACACCTGTAGTAGAAGAACAAGTAGTAAAAGAACAAGTAGAAAAAGAACAAGTAGAAAAAGTACAAGTAGAAAAACCACCAGTTAAAGTTGTTAACGCTCCAGTAATTCAAACATCTAATCAAACTGTTGAATACATTGGTAAAAGACCAAAAGGTGTGACGTTTACACAAATAACAGAAGCTACCGGCTCTACCCCTGAACAAATAGACTCTTTAGTATCAGAAGGTTTAATCGAGGTTTCAACTAATGAAAACAATGAAAGAATAGCTTTACCAACAGAACTAAATAGAGATAAAACAAAGCTTCGTAAGATTATTAGTAGGTTAAGCATAAGACGAAGCGAAAATGAAGATTTTATACTTGAAGCTCAAGATGATTTTAATACTCCAATTGATATTAAAAATTATATAGAAGAAGGAAATGAAAGAATAAAAGAACAAAAAATAGTCAAACCTAAAGCTGAGTTATCAGAGCAACAAGAAAGAAAAGCTCAGCAAAAAATAGAAGAACAATTATTAGTAGAATTAGGTCTTGAATCAAATGATGCGAAAAGTTTAGCAAAAAGATATGCAAAGGAAGATTTAGCAGACTTTAATCCTGAAACAGATGATTTCCACACTGCAGGTAACCCTAATTATGTACAACGTCCTGATCAAATAAACAGATTTAAAGGTGTTAAAAACTTAAAAAGGGCTTTACAAATACTTAAATCTGAGTACGGTAATGTGTTGGGCGAAGTAGAAACTGTATTGCTTGACACAATGTTAAAAGTTCCTAACCTGCAAACAACAGGGTTTTCAATTGAACAAGTAAGAACTAGAGATGGTGGTGGAGCTTATGGAGCCTATACAGCTGACACTAACAATGTGCGTGTACACCCCAATGCAAATATAGGTACTATAATCCATGAAGCTCTTCATGCTGTTCAAGCTAAGAAAATGAATGATGCATTCACTAGAAGCGGTAAACCTAAAAACGAAGCTGGTAGATATATAAACAAAATATACGAAAGAGCACAAGCAGCTGCTAATGGCAGGTTTGATAGAGAACTAAATAACGTGTTTGAATTTGTTAACTACGCACTTCAAGATGTGCAATTCCAAAGATTTTTAAGTGAGACAGCACCTCTTAACCCTAAAAATAATTTAAATTCTTTATGGTCTGATCTTGTTACTGCAATAAAAAGATTGTTTAACTTCTCTACTAATGTACCTAATTCATTACTTAATGATTACTTGGTAGTAGCCCAAGACTTATTAGATGGCCCTCCTAATAGAATTGTAGGTTCAGATCCTTTATACAATAAACCACGTGAAAACGAAACAAAAGAAGAATTTAGAGAAAGAAAGTTTGATGTAAAAACTAATAGTGATGGTGTATTTAAAAGAATTGTTAAAGGAATATTTAGAAGACCGACAGCTGTTGATTATCCTGATAAATCATTATCTGGATTATTTATTAGAGCAAGAACTCATTTTGCTAATTCTAGTGCAGCCATACAAGAAGAAGCTCAGACAAAAAGCTTTAATAAAGTAGTAAACGATGCACTGTCTGGAAGAGCTAGAACTGACATTATTATGGACACTACACTACAATCTAATGCAATAGCAGCTAGCGCAGCTGACATGGGGTTTGTAACAATTCAAGAAAACGGAATGCCTAAAATCATTCAAGATAACGCTACTCTTAAAGGTGTGTTTAATCAAGTTACAAAATTAGCTGACAAGGTAGGAGTAAAAGAAGCTAACAAAATGGTGCAAGAGTATTTAATTGGTAGAAGATTGCAAGGTGAACAACAGCTAAACGAAAATCGTGATAAAAGAATAAGCGAATTAGAAAACGAAAGATCCAACACTAAAAATAAAAGTGAAAGAAAAAAACTAACTCAAAAAATTAATAATATAAAGAATGTAGAAAAAACAAAGATGTCAGACGATGATATGCGTGTTTTAGCTGATAAAGATTATCTTGTATCTGAACAACAGCACCCTGAACTTAAAACTATATCTACTATGTTAAACCAAATACAACAACATAACATTGATTTGTTAGAAGCTACCGGTGTGTATAGTAAAGAAAAAGCAGATGTATTTAGAAGTCGTGATTGGTACGTGCCTCTACACAAAACTCTTGATGAGTTAGAAGCTTCACAAAACGGAATAAAAGAGTTTTTTAAAGGCTATACTGATATAGGTCAAGAGTTTAAATATAAAGGTGGTAGCGATAAACAAGTTGATAATGTATTAGATAATTTTGTAATGAAACATTTCTGGTCTGTAAATGCAGCTTTAAGAAACCATGGCAATCAAGAAGCAAGTAGCTTTGTTGGAATGAGAAACAAAGAAAAAATTGCAGCTTTAGAGGCAGAAGACAAAGTAGGTAAAGGTCTAGATGAAAAACAAAGAAAACAACTTGAACGTATAAGAGACGAAAATCCTAATGACTTAGTGACCTATGAAAGCGAAGCAGACATTCCTTCAGGTAGGTCTGGATATACTGCACCAGTGATGTTTAATGGGGAACGAGTATTTGTTGATTACTCAGATCCTGGGTTTGCAGTTGCTGTTAGAGGCCCTGAACAACCATTAGTAGACACTCATGTCCCCGCTGCACTAGCTACTTTGCTAAGACAGACTATTACAGCAAACCCGATATTTCAAGGGTATCAAGTATTTAACGACTCAATAAGTGCTGCGGCTTACTCAGGAGTTAAAAACCCATTTCAATTAGCAAAAAGAGTTTTAAGTAGTTACACTGAAATTATTAACGATCCTAATTCTCCTATAATTCAACAAATGAGAAGAGCAGGGGTTACTGGTGGGTACGGCTTAACAGCTGATGAGATTATAGGAAAGACTAGACGAGAGTTTAATTTATTACCTGAAAGTAAAGCAAGGGCTGCTGCTGCATACTTTGAAGATCTAGCCACACATTCTGATTTAGCTCAACGTAAAGCTATATATGAACAAACATTATTAGAAACTGGTGGTGAACTACAACCTGATGGAACTATAGTAGGTGGAAATGAAATAGAAGCTGTTAACAAAGCTATAAATATTATTAACTGGAACAAACGAGGTAACAGTGCAGGTTTAAGATTACTTACTCACACCATACCATTTTTAAATGCGTACTTACAAGGTATGGATATTCTTACAAATGTAATGAGAGGTAAGTTTTTAACAGCTACAGACAAAAAAAATGCTTTAAAATTATTTGCTATAACTTCAGCAAAAATTATGGTGCTCAATGCTATCTATGCAATGATAGTCGGAGGCGATGATGAGTATGAAAAACTGCCTGATAATGAAAAACTTAGGTCTTATATAATACCAGGCACCGGTATGAAGCTGCCACTTCGTGGTGAGTTAGCGTTTTTGTATAAATTATTACCTGAAGGTTTGTATAACCTTATTACTAAAGAAGGCACAGATCAAGAAATAGATGGTAGAAGAGTAAGACAAGCAGTTTCTGAAAGCTTAGCTGGAGGGCTTCTATTTCCGGCTCTATTTCCTCAAGCAATAAAAGCTCCTATTGAAGTAGCAATGAATTACAACTTGTTTACAGGTAGTCCTATTGTAAGTCCATTCCAAGAAAGAAAAGAAACTGATTTACAAGTTAATGCAGGTACTTCATATGTTGCAAGGGGTTTTGGTGAATTAGGTTTCTCACCATTAAAAGTTGATCATTTATTAAGAGGCACTTTTGGAACTCTTGGTTCAGCAGGGCTAGGTATAATTGATGGGGTAATAAATCAATTTGTAAATAACCCACTACCAAGTACGCCAATAGATAAATTGCCTGGCATCAGTGCTGTTATGTATAGTCCCAATGGTAGAGCAGCGCTAAATCAATTTTATGACTTAAAAGAAATGTCTGATAGAGTAACTAACTCTTTAGGTAACTATACAGGTGAAAGGTTAAAAGAATATAAAGAAGATAATAAATTTATAATATCTAAAAGAAGTCAAATAAACACTTTAAACAAAAGAATTAAAACACAAAGAGATAAAAGAAAAGTAATTATCAACGACGAAAAACTAAGCGCTCAAGCTAAAGCTAAAAAGCTAAGAGAAATAGATGTTAATTTAAATAAAGTATTAAAAAGCGTACCTAAAATTAGAGTGCAGGCAAACTTACCTCTCTTTAATACTAAATAAATTTATAGTCGCCAGACTCTAATGCCTTGTATGCCATCTTCTATAACTATTTTATGCACATACTCAAACTCAAGTCTTTTACTTTCTTTTTCTATAGCTGCTAATGCTGCTTTAGTATCTACTGCAGGTAAGAATATAGATGTTCCTGGTGTAAAAGAAGGCCAATCTATTTGATAGTCTGTTCCGTTAGTTAACATTTTTCGGTATATCCAAGTCTAAATTATCTGTTTTAATTTCATCAAATGATGAATTGTCAACCCATATACATCTAACTGAAGGTCCACTAATCTCTAGACCCTTATGTAGTACTTTTAGTTTCGATGCTTCTTTAAGCACTCCGTTTGACTTTAAACCTTTAATAAAGTCACTATAGTCAATTTTTTTACTGTTTACATACTCTCTCATTATAGATGCAGGTATATAGATAGTGTTAGTGTCAGGCTCTACACGTACTTTTAAATCATGATTGGGCCTTAACATCGGTGCTTCTACTAGTCCCCCTCTTGAATCAGCCTTACTGTTTATAACCAAGGTGCTGTTTTTAGCTGTGTTAATAAAGTCACCTAGCGTTTGAACAGCATCAAAGTCTGCTTCTTGTAGCGATACTTTAGATCTACTTAGTTCTTTAGCTATGGCTTTATATACAGGATCAATATTTATATTGTGTATGCCTAGTTTCTTAGCAATGACTGCACCTAAAAATACTGCAGCTAACGTAGCTGAAAACTTTCTATCTTGTCCTTTAATGTTGAGTTCTTTATCTATCTTTTGTTGTGTTATTTTCAATTGTTTTTTCACTTGATCTAAATTTGCTATCAAGTATTGTGCATAGACTTCACCTGCGTGTCCATAGTTGTCAAAGAACTTACTAAAGTATTCATCAGCTTCAGACTTAGATATAGTCTCATCTAACTCTATAGGTAACTGAATAAACCTAGCCATCTCACCACTAGCTTTTGCTCTATCAGAAAACATAACTTGTCTAAAATCTGTGTTACTAGACACTACACATATCAAGTTAAACACAGTATCGTTTGCTCTTTCTTTGTTAACTCCGTTACCTAACCTATTACGTCCACGACCTGTTGATATAAATTTTAAAAACTTATGTAGTTCTCGAGGTGTTATATCTGTCATCTCATCTACTGCAGCAGGTAAGTTGTTCATGTAACCCATACGATGAATAATAGAGTTTTCTGTATCGCCCCACACCTGCACAAGTTTTGAATTAAGATCAGGATTACCATACACACTAGTCATAGCCTGTAGTATAGAAGTTTTACCTTGTCCTGTTTCAGGGTTATATAAATTTATTATGGCTGATTTTTCCCTATGCTCAAAGAAAGGCATAAGTAAAGAACCAAAAGCACAAAAGAACCCAAAAGCACGTAGCTCCATACCTGGTCTTTCATAAATAGACACACCTTTTTTCCATTCTTCGTAGTCCCCTTTCTTTTGCAGTGTAGGGTTTATCTCGTTAAGTTCATCAGCTACAGGTACATACTTAACACCAAACGCACTTATCTCTCTATTGCCTATAAGTATTTTGTTTTTAGTTTCTATAGACCCTGGATTCCAACCATACTGTTTATACATTAGTGACGCTTCGTTTGTACGTTGTTGGGTTTGAACCGAGTTAACTATGTAATCAATCATTAACTCCATCTGCTTACCATGCACTATAACTCCATAATCAACTAAAATTTGTCTTGCTCTGTCTCTAGTAAGCAGGTCAGAAGTTCTAGCTATAAACTCTCTAACTCCATCTTTTGGTAGATGTAGTTTAAACCATGAGCACTCACCTAATGTAGGGTCGTGTAGTCTTTCTACTAAATAAAAATCATAGTCATAAATCTTAACACCGTCATCGTCATCATCAGGCATAGTTTTATATATGCCTCCGTTTTTACCTCTGAAGTATGGGTATGGGTAGTCAGGTATTTTAAAAGTAACTTTTTGATCAAGTGCTTCGCTGTGTGCTTCTATTACATTATCAGCACCCCTTGCTTTGGCAACAACTCTACCAAGCTGAATAGGTGTTGTTATCTTGCCTTTGTGTGGACAATTTTTACACCCTTCAGGCCTTTGCATTTCAAACTGTTTACATGAGTGTGGGCCTGGTATGCTATCGGCTTTCTTCTCTGTTAGTTCATAATCGTAGTCAACATGACCTCTAGATATTTTGTGTATAGCTATATCTCTATCTTCACAGTGTACGGCAATGGACAAACCTGCTCTCCATAGTGGTTCTTCTATTTCATTTTGTTTTATAGCTATGTGTTCAAGTTGATTGCAACCATCGTTTACTTTACAACGTTCCATTATCTTTCTAAACCTAGAAGAATGGTTACCCAGTATTGCTTTGGTAGCTTCGTCCATAGGTCTCTTTGGTTTGTTAGCATGGGTTATTATTTCCGCAGGAATGACTGCTGCTAGATCATCAAATAGAAACGGACTACAAGGCTGTAGTACGGTCACGCTTTTTGGGTTTTTTACATCCTTAAAGTTTTTAGTTCCAGGCACTCTAAGTATTCTTGATATGTCTGAAGTACAAACAGAGTCTGATTTAAAACCATGTTTAACACAGAGAAACTTAAGTCCCTGTGCTATAGGTTTCCACACAGCAGGTGCAACAGGATCAACAAACGGCCAGTAACAATGCAACCCATTACCTGAATCTACTACCATTGGTGCAGGGAGTTTAGTTGCGTCTGTAAACTTTCTCAACGCAACCATAGCATCTTCTTTAGTTTTGTAGTCTTTATACCTGCGCTTCTTAGCATCGAAACCACAATCAATGTCAAGCCAAAATATCTTCTGCTCTCTTGCATTTTTAGCTTTTCTGTCTGTGTTCTCTACCCAAGTTGAACATGTGTAGTACACATCTAACTTGTTCTTCAGCAAAACATTAACTTTAGCTACTGCATCATCAACTGTATTTAAGAATATAGGTGTTACATTATCTTGTTGGTCCTTGCTTACAACGCAGTAGTACCCCTGATCAGACCATACAAGGTCTAAAAATTCTTTCGTTTGCATTTTAAACCTTTATGTTTTTTGATAGTTCTCTTATTAATTGTTTGACTTCATCTTTTTTAAGTCTAGTAGGGTTTGCTTTACCTGAGAACCAATCATATACTGTTTGTCTTGATATGTTAAGACTTTCTGAAACCTTCTGCACTGGGTGTTTTAGCTTGATGCATATAGCACCTAGCTCAACACCCAATGTAGTTTCAGCAGCTTGATTAGCTTCTATTACAATTTGTGAATATCCTCTCATATACCCTCCTATGTCCAATCGTCTACAAGATCATCAAGACTTACATCGCCTTTAGCAGGTGTAGGGTCAGGAGCTTTTGCTTTAGGCTCTGCCTTTGGTTCTGCTCTTTTTGTTGGTTCAGGTATGTTGTCTTCTTCTGCAGGTTTAGTTTCAGAGAAAGCATCTACAGGCCTAGGTTTTGGTGCAGGTTCAGCTGTAGGTGCAGGGGGAGGTGTTTGACCACTCTCATCTTTGTTTATATTTACGGACAAAGTTATAGCTCTTTTTGCATCATCACTTTTACTTTTTTCAGAACATAAATTATATTCTTCGTCATTAAGTATTCTAATAGGTTTGAATCCTACTTTAGTACTTGATGAGTCCATATCAAAAGACATTCTTGATACAACCGACATAAGGTTTTGACTGTTAGCTCTCACATAGTCAGTGTATTCATGCAGTGGTCTACGTTCAGCAGTGCCGTTACCAAATATAGATTGTGATGGTAATGTCACTTGAAACACATCGCCATTTAAATCATCTGCTCTGACTACAGCTATACGTCTGCTAAATCTACATGCTTTAGTTCCATTAGGTCCTGATCCTTTAATGTTCTGAGGACATTCAGCACAGGTAGCGTTTTGAGGTGCATCAACTTCAGCATCAGGTTTAACACTATCTGATGTCCAACACGCAGGAGGAGATAACTTCATTCCTGGTTTGTATTCACCTGCAAAATACATTCTGTGTACTGATGGTGAAGCATTAACTATGACTACGTCTATATGACGCTCATCACTTTTGTCAATCTCTTTACCATTGACCATTAGTCTAAACACATTATTACGTATTGAAATACGTTTTGATGTAATTGAACTGCCTGTTATGTTACTTGTAAAGCCGTCATCTCTACTGCCTGTAGTTGCAACTGCTCCACCTTGTGAAAATATATCTACGTCTGTGCTCATAATTTCTCCTCTTTTTTACGGTTTTTAAGTATTGATACTGCATATTCAGATGTTGATTGTAGTCCTGGAGGGGCCACATCAGGGTTATCTGCTATGAATTGTTTTATATTAGTCTGCTGTATTCGTTTTTCAAACAACTCAAAAGCATCATGTTCTTTTACAAACTTATACATTTCAGGCCAATCACTTGTCCAATATCTAGTTTTTAATTTTCTAGTTAGTGTACCTGCACTAGTTTTAATACTTGAAACATTCAAAGTCCTGCATGCTTCATTCAAAGCTTCTTGTATTTGTGCACGTTTAGTTTTTATTTCGCTTATCTGAGATTCAAGTGTTGATATTGACTCTCTCATATTAATATCAGCTTGCATAAGCTTTTCAAGCTGATTATCATCTAGTTCCATATGTTGGTCCTCTCGTTAAATGGATTACAAGTATATTAGGGGTTTCAGACAATGTCAAGACTTTTATTCAATTCCTAGTTCTTCTTTATATAAGTCTACTAACTTAACATGATCGTCAATCTTACCTTGTAGCATCTTGTATATCTTTGATTCTACAGGACTACCTTGTAAATGAACTACAGTCATTGGGTTTCTTTGCCCTGCTCTGTCCATGCGAGCACAACATTGTATATATGTTTCTACTGACACAACAGGTGACCAAAATACAACAACGTTAGCTGCGTGAAGTGTTACACCATGTGAAGCTGATTGTGGTTGTATAACTAATACTTGTGGATCTTTTGATTCTTGAAATGATTTAAATATTTGAGATCGTTTGTTCATTGTGATACCACCATGTATACAATCGCAGGATATTTTTGACTTTGTTAACTCCGTTAATATTAATTCAATACTATTTCTAAAAGGAGCAAACACAATAACTTTGTGGCTTGCTTCGGTAATAATATCTTTTAACGCAGTCATTCTATTCTTAACATCAAACTCTATAACTTCTTTTTTGTCTGTGTAAATTGATCCTGCACTGACCTGTAGTAATTTAGTCAACATTGCTGCTGCGTTAACTACAGTTATTTCTTCTCCTGCAGCTTCTATAAACATTTCTTTTTTAAGTTTTTTGTAATACTTATCTTGTTGAGGTGTTAAAGGCACATCTCTTGTTTGGTATGTAACATCAGGCAAGTCTAGACATTCTTCTTTAGTGTATCTAACAGCAGGTTGTAATGTTTTAAAAACTATATCTTGAGCATTTTTTCTAGGTATCCAAGTAAATTGACTTACCTTTTGCATTACCATATCTTTAAATGTTCCAAAATATTTTGGTACTGATTTAGGGTTAACAAGTTTAGCTAAACCATACGCATCTGCAGGTGATTGCGCTGCAGGGGTTCCTGTCAATAGCCATATCCACGTGTCATCATTTACAATTCTTTTTAGAGCTTTCCATCTTCTAGTTGTTACAGTTTTAATATAGTTAGCTTCATCCACTACTATTAAATCAAACCCACCTTCCGCTATCTCTTTTTCAACTATTTCAATACCATCGTAATTAATTATTACTACATCAGTTTTTTCAGCTAATATCTTTTTTCTTTTTTCTGCAGTTCCATGAGCTAAAGCTACAGTTCTGTGCATAGCAGTTTTAAAAAAGTCTGCCTGCCAAGCTGCTTGCATAATAGAAAGAGGACAAACAACAAGCATTCTATTTATTTTCTTTTTGTTCATCAAATAATCAGCTGCCCATATAACTGCACCTGTTTTACCTGTACCTGCTTCGCTTAAACAATATGCTCTTTTATACGCAGATAGAAATTCTGCTGTTGTTTTCTGATGATTAAAAGGCTTGAATATACCAGGCCAATCATACTCTTTAGATATAGGAGAAACTATATTTTTTAATCTTAATGCTGATAATTTTAATACTTCATCTAACCCCCATTTGACTGCTACTTTTGAAACTCCATTATCAAATGTTTTTAACAATGTGCTTTTGTCTATTGAGTTTAAAATATCATCAGGTTTATTTGTATTTACAATTAATGCTTTGTCTTTATATATCTCCATTGTTTTCCTTGCTGTCCATAGTTTTGTTTAAATGATTTGTATGAATATTACCCATTGTTTTGCCGTCCCAATTCAAACCTACATTTGAAGGTTCTACACCATTTAACCAGTGTTGAATAGATATAAAAGCGCCTCCTTTACTAGATGATGTACCTCCATGACGTTCGTTTGGTCTAACTCTTATAGTGCTGTGCAATTTAATAGGGAATCCATTTTGTTCTTTTGATGCTTCTTCTTGGCTAGTTATAATTTCTCCATTAAGACTAAATTCCATTCCTTGTAAAAAACATTCATAGCTATCTACGTCGGGGTGTGTATGCTCAGGTATAACTGTATTAGGTGGGCATAAAAATAATTCAACTTGAAAAGAACCTTGTCTAAATAAAACTAATCCGCTTATTCCCTCATAAAAAAATAACCCCTCGTTCATTGGCGGGTAAACCTTGTCAACGTGCCC
>Ga0222716_10000287_pt1 | contig 41880 bp, 24 predicted proteins | sample C33_13DmetaG_FD_165044 | JGI IMG/M metagenome (GOLD analysis project Ga0222716, IMG submission 165044) | Estuarine water microbial communities from San Francisco Bay, California, United States - C33_13D | ecosystem: Environmental > Aquatic > Marine > Unclassified | place: USA: California... | reverse complement strand
ATTTTGGCTCCGGTTTTTTGTTGGAGGACCATGCCGTCGGAGAAGAATGCGGGGGTCTTGATTTCTGCGGTGGCGAGTGATGCTAGGCTGGCGAGTAGGCAACTGGTCCAGAGGGATGTTTTGGTGGTGTGCATAGTGAGAATGATGGATTGGAATAAGATAATAAGCTGGTGGAGGGTGAATTCTTTCTAGGGATGTGGCAAAACTATTGTTGTTGGTATGCCTTGAGGGTTTTTTGCAGTTCGTCGACGCGTCCCGGGTGTTTCTTGGCGATGTCGGTCATTTCTTTTGGATCGGACTTCAGGTTGTAGAGTTTTTTGTTCTCAACGAGTTTCCATGGACCTTTGCGGATGGCGAAGCGGCCACCGTAGTCGTGGTTGACGATGCAGGGTCGGTTGGGCAGGGATTTCTTCTCTCCTGTGATCAGTGGCAGGATACTGGTGCTGTCTTCGGCGTTGCCTGCGGGTATTTTGGCATCGAGGAGGTCGGCCACGGTCGCCATGAAATCGTTCATACAGACGAGTTCATCACAGCGGCTGCCTGCGGGGGTTTTTCCGGGCCAGCGGACGACGAATGGGACGCGGTGGCCGCCTTCGTGGATCTGGGCTTTGTGTCCCTTAAAATGGTTGTGCAGATCGACACCGTGTTTTTCCAGCTCCTTGAAGTTGGCGGCGTGTGCGGTGCCGTTGTCGGTGCTGAAAATGACGAGCGTATTTTTGGCGGCTCCAGATTGTTTCAGAGCGGTCATGATGTTGCCTACCACGGCGTCGGTTTCGATGACGAAGTCGGCGTAGTTGCTGATGCCGCTTTTACAGCGGAATTTTTCGCTGGTCGCGATGGGCGAGTGGGGTGATGTCAGCGGGACGTAGAGGAAGAAGGGTTTCTTGGTTTTACTCTGTTGGGTGATCCATTCGCAGGATTTTTTGGAGAGAGTGGGGAGGATTTCCTCAAGTTTCCAGCCGGGGAGCATGGGGCCGGGGGAGCCAAACATATCTTTGGGTTTGGGGACTGTGGGGACACCTTGGAGCCGGTCGTTTTTGATCCAGAGGTAGGGTGGGAAATTGGGGACATCGACGCCCCAGTAGTAGTCGAAGCCGTGGTCGGTCGGACCACCGGTGATCGGCTGTGTGAAATCGATTTTTTTTTCCACGGCTTCAACGCGTTTCGTGGCTTCTTTGGATTTAAAATGGGCGTCGGTGATTTCCAGAATGTCGTTGACGATCTTGCCGTCTTGATCGCGCCAATCCATGCCGAGATGCCACTTGCCGACCATGCCGGTGGCGTAGCCGTTCTGTTGCAGGAGTTCGGCGACGGTGAGGCGATCTTTTTCGATAAGCGGCGCGCCCCATGACCAGAGGACTTGTTTTTTGAGTTTGGTGCGCCAGCAGTAGCGACCTGTTAGAAGGCCGTAACGGGTCGGGGTGCAGACGGATGACCCCGAGTGGGCATCGGTGAAGTTCATCCCTTGGGAGATGAGCTTATCGATGTGCGGGGTCTTCATGTTTCCGATTTTCGCGTTGTTGGCGGAAACGGAATCGAAGCTCATGTCATCGGCGAGGATGAAGACGATGTTTGGTTTTATAGATGCTTGCACTCCCTTGTGGTCGTCCGCTGGCGCAGCAGCCGCAGATGGAAGATACAAGATACAAGAAGCAAGACAGGTGAATGTGAGTTTCATGGTGAGTGGTTATTTTTTCAGGACGTAGACGTAGTAGGCGCCGTAGACTTTTTTGTCAGCGGTGTGGAAGAGGGTGGTGAGGCGGGTTTTACCGGCTTTGAGGTTGAGGGTAAAGACGGCTTCCTTGTCGCCTGCTACGATTTTGGTTTCTGTTTTTTGGTTGCCGATTTGGAGGCTGGCTTTGATGGGTTCGATTTTTTGTCCGGGCACAGCGCGGAATGCTTGGTTTCCGGGGACGTCCTTGCCAGCGGGCAGGGAGGCATTGATGGGTTGGTCGGTTTCTTCTGGCCAGCGGCGCAGTCGGAATTCGTAGGTGCCGTCTTCGACGACTTTGACGTTCCAGAATCCGACCATACCATTACCCGTGGCGGCGGTGCGGATGTGACGTTGGTTCCAGGGGGTGGATTTGGTGGTGATCCAGTCGTGTGATGTGAGTCGGGCTGGGTTCTCGGCTGGGTGGCCGAGATAGATCGCGGTGTCTTGCGTGAAGGTTGGGAGAAGTTCGTCCCACCAGTTGTCGTAGAACTTGGTGAGTCGGGCAACGACATCCGGGTGCTTTGCGGCGACATTGGTTTTTTGGCCGGGGTCTTGTTTAATGTCGTAGAGTTCCTTGCCGTTATTGAATCGCCATTGGCTGGTCATGACGGCGCTATTACGCCATTTGATCGGGTCTTTGACGCGTTGGGAGTCGGTTACCAGAATTCGGTCTGGCCAGTCTTTGGCGGTGTTCTCGAGCAGGGGTCGGATGCTGCGGCCATCGAACTTGATGCCCTTGGGTGTAGCGATGGCGCAGAAGTCCATCAGGGTGGGGACGATATCGACGTGCGCGGTGATGGGCTTCACGTCGCGTCCTCCAGTGAGTTTTCCCTTTGGCCAGTAAGTGAAAAAGGGGACGCGGTGGCCGCCGTCGTACTCGCTGCCTTTTTGGCCGCGCATGCCAGAGTTGAAGACCTGGGCGCCTGCGGCGGTGCCGTTGTCAGTGGTGAAGATGAAGATGGTATTGTCGGTGAGCCCTTCATGGTCGAGAAAGGTGCGCATTTTGCCGACGTTGTCATCGATATTGGCGATCATGCCGTAGAAGTGGGCGCGGGCGAGTGAGCTTCGCCCTTTTTTGACCTCTTTTAATCCAATATATGGTTTCGCGTATTTGAGTGGCGCGTGCATTGGGCCGTGAGGTGCATTGGTGGATATGTAGGCGAGGAATGGTTTGCCGGCTTTTTTCTGGGCCTTGATGAAGCGGGTGGCGTAGTCAAAAAAGACATCGGTGCAGAATCCTTTGACGGGTGTGGGTTTACCGTTGTGCCAGTAAGAGCCATCGAAGTAGGCGTTGTCCCAGTAGTCCGGTGTTTGGCCGACGCCGCCACCTCCGTGGCGCAGGACTTCGGTGAAGCCGCGGTCTTCGGGTCGGTATGGATAGTTATCGCCGAGGTGCCATTTGCCGAACATGCCGGTGGCGTAGCCGGCGTCTTTGAAGATTTTCCCGATGGTGACTTCATTTTCACGTAGCATTGAGCGCCCCATGATGGTGTGCCAAACGCCGGTGCGGTTCGTCCAGTGGCCAGTTAGTAGGGCGGATCGGGTTGGTGAACAGGTGGGTGCGACGTGGTAGTCTGTTAGTCGAACCGACTCGCTGTGGAGCTGATCGAGGTTGGGGGTTTTAAGGATGGGGTTGCCGTGGCAACTGAGGTCGCCGTAGCCTTGGTCGTCGGTGATGACGATAACCACATTCGGCGGCTGAGAAGCCGCCGCCGAAGATGGCAGATAGAAGACAAGAGATGCAAGAGCGATGAGGTGGTGTTTCATGGTGGAGTGTTATTTTTTGGTGGGGATTCGTTTGATGAATTGTTCGAGCAGGTTGGGCCAATTGGCGGCAAGGTGTTTGCCTTTGACACCCATACCGAATCCGTGGCCGCCTTGTGGGTAGATGTGGAGTTCGCACGGGACTTTCATTTTGGTGGCTGCTTGGGCGAGCACGGTGCTGTTGTGTGAGCTGACGCCGTCGAACTGGTTGTGTGCGAGAAAAAGAGGCGGGGTGTCCTTGGTGATCAGGTGCTCGGCGGAGGCGGCGACTTTTTGTTCCTTGGTTGCGTTTGGTCCGAGGATTTTTCGAGTGCAGCCATGGGAGTAGGGTGCGATGGCACTGATGACGGGGTAGATCATGGCGGCGAAGTCGGGTCGGACGGAGATGTCTGATATGGGGTCGCCCTTGAGTTGATCGGCGTAGCGGGTGGCACACATGCTGGCGAGGTGACCGCCAGCTGAGAAGCCGAGGACACCGACTTTGTTAGGATCTATTTTGTATTGCGTGGCATTTTTGCGGACGTGCCGGATCGCCTGTCGCGCATCTAACAGAGGTCCTGGGAATTGGTAACCTTTTTGCCCGCCTTTTATAGTCACCCGGTAGTAAACGACGAAGCAGGTGATGCCTTTGCTATTAAAGAACTTAGCAACCTCTTCGCCTTCGTGTTTATGGGCGAGGATGCTGTAGCCGCCGCCGGGGAAGATGGCGAGCGCGTGACCGGTGGCGGTTTTGGGGTCGGCTGGGAATACCTTCATGGTGGCGCGACTGGTGTCGGTGACGCGCATGGGATCGACTTCGGAGTGGGCTTTGTGGACGTAGTCGTCGGGGAAGCCGGGGACCTTGTCGGGCCAAAGCCGAATGGGATCGGCCTGGGCGGAAGATGCAAGATACAAGACAGAAGATAGAAGAGTAAGGAGTGAGCGGGTCATGGTGATTGGGTTTGGCTAAAATGATTGTAAGAAACCATCATTGCTGTTTTTGGATTGTGAATTCGGTGGTGGCGTTGTGGGTGCCGAAACCGATATGGGAAATACTGGTCATAGATTCGCTGAATGGAGTCTTCATTGTTTGATTGTTGATGTGGAGGGTAGCCGTGCGTGTGTCGAGGTCGACGATGATTTTGCATGTTAATTTGCCCTTTGTCTGGCATGGTTTGACTGCGGCTTTTGTCCAGTCGGACCGGTTTTCAAACACGGTGATTTGATGCGACCCGATCCATGAGCCTGCGACGAGTGCGGAGGATGCCTGGTCGTCGCTGGCGAGGATGAGGAAGCCGTTCTTTTTATCTCCATCGAGGGAGGACATTGTCCAGGTGTAGGTGACTTTACCTGAGGTTAATGTTTTGGGTAGAGGTTTGAGGACGAAGCTTGCGGGTTTGTTAGCGCTGACTTTATAGCCCGCGTCATTTTTTTCTATACGGGCGTTCCCGGCGTAACTATCAACCTGTTTTTTATAGGTAGTGGCTATTTTTGGTATGGCTGTGACGTGTTTGGTCTTTGGGGTGTAGTCGTTTCCTGCGACAGGAAGCTTGTCTCCTTCGAGGCGGAGAACCATTGCGGGTGCTGAGATATCGCCTGGAGTTGCGGCGGCGGTGCCGATGCGGGCGATGAGTTTGCCGGGAAGCGAGAGTGAATTGCCGTCGATTTTTACCTGGGATAGGATGTCATCTGCTTCGGTGGCGAGGAGGTCTTGTGCCCAGACGTGTTTGAGGTTTTCGATGGGTCCGTCGAATTTGAGCACGAGTTCTTTGTAGTGACCAGCGATGCCAATTGGTTGGGAGGCGTCTTTGATTTTCACCGTGACTTTGGCGCGTGGTTCGAACCATTTATTACCGGGGGCGACTCGTCCTTCGGTGGCGATTCCTGTTGGTCCGTTAGGGTAGGTGGTGGTGCAGACGAATGGTGCCTCGCCGTCGGGTTCGACCGTTGGCAGGGGCATGTTACGAGCGATGATGGCGGGCGCGCTTTGGCTGACCATTTTCCCGTAGGTGTTTCTTGCCCATGTGTCCCATTCGGTGAACTTACATTGGTCGATGAGTTCGTGTTCTGACGACAGGTAGGTGCCTTGACCGGCGGGAAATGCGGGGGCGATACGTGACCATCGCCCGAAGCGCTGGGCTTCATCGATGCGTTTTTGCATGGCGCGGGGACCGGACAGTTGGTGGTGTAGATCGCGCCCTTTGTAGGTGCGCTGGTTCATTTCGGGGTGGCGTTTGCTGGCAACAAGAACACCCAGGCCGATGGCGGCATTACAGTCGTCTTGCACATTGAGGATGGCGCGGTATTCGGGTTGTTGTTGGGTTTGTTTGAGGATGTCGTGAACCCGGCGAAGAGTGGTTACTGACATGAGCAGTGGTGATGCATCGTAGGTGCGGAAGATATCGGAATTTTTTACACAGGAGAGCATGGGTTTTTGCAGACTGCCGCCGATTTCATAGACTGACGGGTAGCTGGGAAGATCCTGATTCCATTTTGGATTAATGTTACCACCAGCGCCGGTGATGTATTCGAGGATGAGTTCGGGATAGATCTCTTGTTTTGCCTTGTAGCTATGAAAATGTTGGGTGTCGCCGCCATCGATTTTCCAGTAGCGGATACCGGCGTATTTTGACCACTCGACAAATGTCCGTGCCTGCTGTTCGGTAACCCTCCCTCGGGTCCAGATTCCGAGCGAATTCCAACCGAGGTTTTTGATATCGGTGTTAAACTCCTTGAGACGTTCGCTCGGTTCGAGATTGGCGTAGCGGGGGAAGTCCTTTTCCTCGGTGATCAGATTAAAGAAAGCGGATCCACCGGCCATGCGTTTTTTGGCATCCTTGGTTTGCCAGCCGTGATCGATGAGGAAGATGTAGTCTTGTCGGCCACGAGGCAGGTAGGTGGTGGCCCAGCCGTCTTTTTGATTAAATAGGCTTTGTTCGTTGATTTCCTCGCGTGCGGCAGCGTTCGTGACTCCCTGAAGATTTTTGAGATCAGTGCCGTAACCGATCCAGTAGTTTTGTGAGTACCATGTGCACCAGTAATTAGGTGCTGTGGATGCTTTGCCCGGTACGAGGTTGGGTGCTGCCTGACCGGTTGCTTGAGAAAGAAATCCTAAAGCAAGTAGAATGGACGGGAGTGAGCGGATCATGGGTTTGAGTGTAACTTTGCTCCGCTCGATGCTGCGACGGAGGATTGCCATGCTTTGATGAGCTTGGTGAGTCGGGCGACTTGGTCTGGGTGTTTGTCGGCGAGGTTGTTTTGTTCTGATAGATCTTTCCCGAGGTTGAAGAGCTCGGTTTTTTTCCCGGTGAGGACGAGTTTCCATGCGCCATCGCGGACGGCGATGTTTTCCTTGTGTTGCCAGAAGAGGGGTTTGCGTGGGATGGGGTTTCCTTTGAGGGCGGGCAGGACGTTGATGCCGTCGAACACCTGCTTGGGGAATTTTTTCCCCGGTGTGATGGCCAAAAAGGTGGGCAGCATGTCCATGCTGAGAATCGGTGTGTTGCATGTTTTCCCGGACGGAAGTTGGTCGGGCCAGTTGAACACTCCTGTGACGCGGTGTCCGCCTTCGTAGACCTGGCCTTTGTGACCGCGGAGGTTGCCGGCGGAGCCTATTTTGGCCGGGCCGTTATCGGAGGTGAAAATGATGAGGGTGTTGTTGCGGATGCCTTGTTTTTCGAGTTCGGTGACGATGTTGCCGATGCCTTCGTCCATCACCTCGATCATTTCCTTGTAGAGAGCCTTGGGGTTGTCGGTTTTGAGTTTCGGTTGTTGCCGGTTGGATTTGCCGGTGACGCGGAAGCCGGGGGTTTTGCGGCCTTGGATCGGGTAGTGGGGTGCGCCGTGGTTGACGACGAGCAGGAATGGCTGGTTTTTTTTCCGGCGGATGAAATCGATGGCGTAGTTGTTGATCAGGTCGGTGATGTAGCCGGGGTCGTCCTTGAGTTTGTCCTGCTGCCACCAGTCGAAGTAGCCTTCCTGGTCGATGTGGCGTTGGTAATCGACGTTACCGGAAACGAAGCCTTTGAACTCATCGAACCCTTGTTTGGTCGGGTTAAACTTCGGGGCGTAGCCGAGGTGCCATTTTCCAAACATGGCGGTCTGGTAGCCGAGATCTTTCATGGCTTCACCCATGGTCCATTCTGCGAGTGGCAGACCGGTGTGGCGGTGGGCTCGGGCGGTGATGACGCCACCGACACCGGAGCGCTGCTGGTAGCGGCCTGTCATCAGGGCAGCGCGGGTGGGAGAGCAGACGGCACCGTTGGAATGGTAGTCGGTGCATTTCACGCCGGTGCTGGCGAGCTTGTCGATGTGGGGGGTCTGGATGGTTTTACTGCCGTAGCAGGAGATGTCCCCGTAGCCGAGGTCGTCGGCCATGATGAAGATGATGTTGGGTTTTATAGAAGCTTGCACTCCTCCCACCTGCTTTGCAGGCGCACCGTCGTCCGCTTGGCCAGCAGCCGCAGAAGGAAGTGAGAAGAAGCAAACAGCAAGAGAGAGGGATAAGAGCTTTTTCATGAGGTAGAGCGTATAGATACGGGGAAGTTATCCTCAATCTGGCACGAGAAAAGGAAAATGCGTGATGAGCTAGGGTGAGTTATCCTAGTCAAGGCTGGCTCCGGAATCGCCAGTAGAGAATGAGGATCACACCGACAATTCCACCGGCGATGAATTTTTGCTGTGCAAGCTCCATGGTTTCGTGAGACGCGTTGCGACGGCTAAATGATAAAATGTAGAACAGAATACCTCCGATACTGAAGGCAATGCTGAGGCAGAGGAGGATCATGAAGTAATGGAAGACGCGGCCGAGCCAGCGTGGGGTGCGTGGTTCTTCTGCGCGGCCTTTATAGGTCTCGAATGAATCCCAGTCCGGTTCGTCATCGTTGTTCATGGGGGAGAGGAGTGATCAGTGATCCGTGTGCAGTAAGCAGTGATCCCTGGTCGGAAGGGGTAGCGCTTCCGTTACGCGGGGAGTTAGGAATTAGGGATTAGGATTTGGGTTACTTGATGAGATTATTCGTTTCGTGCGGGTCTTTTGTTAGGTCGAACTTGAGGAAGGGTTGGTCTTTTTTGAGGATGGTGTGGGTGTCCTTGGTGATGATGGATTTGTTTCCTGCCCAGAACGAGATGGCAGTGCCGTCGCTTGGGGTTGTGGGGTTACTGACGACCCTTGCGAGGGACATGCCGTCGAGTCCATCGGGTAGCGGGATGTTGGCGAGCTCGCAGAGTGTTGGGAAGATGTCGACGGTTTCGGCGACGGCATCGCTGGGCTTGCCTGCAGTTTGTTGATTGGGTATTTTGATGATTAGTGGAGAGTGCAGAGCGGTGTGGTAGAGGTGGTGTTTTCCCCAGATGGCTTTTTCGCCAAGGCTGAACCCGTGGTCGCCCCAGAGGATGATGATGGTGTTGTTAGTAGTGCCTGATTTTTCCAGGTAGGCGAGCAGCTTACCCACGTTGTCGTCCACGTAGCTGGTGCTCGCCGCGTAATGCTTGCGCACCTTGAGTGCGTAGTCGGCGTTTTTGCGCGGGTCATTTTTATCCGCGTAGTTGCCCATGAACTCTCCGCTGCGGTGCCAGAGGGACGGGCCTGTGGGTTTGTTAGGATCGGGGATGGGTGGGAATTCTACATTTTTGTAGTGATCGAGGAATTTCTGGGGTGCGGTGAACGGGAGGTGCGGTTTGATGAACCCAACGGCGAGTAGCCATGGTTTGCCGGTCTTTGTTAGGATATCAATTTCCTGTTGAGCACCTGTGAGAATGAGATCGTCCGGATAGGCGGGTGTGTTTGTTGTTGTTTCGATTCTCGGGCTGTAGGCGCGGGTTCTTGGCTTACCACCTGCGAATGCGTGCATGGCACCGCGTGGCGTTTTCCAATCGCCGCAGGGCATCAATGAACGTGTCCAGGAGCCGGGCATTTCCGGTTTTTCGGGATCGTTCCATTCCTTGCCCATGAATCCGCCGGGGTGGTGGGAGATTTTCCCGATGGAAATCGTCTGGTATCCCTTGGACTTGAACCAGTGTGGCAGGCTGGGGGACGGATCTTTTTTCATGTAGTGCTTACCGACCAGTCCGTTGTTGCCATTTGGCGGTGGGTATTTTCCGATGAGTAAACTGAAGCGTGAGGCTCCGCAGGTGGGTGCCTGAACGTAGTGGCGGGAGAACTGTCGGCCTTGGCTGGCGAGCTTGTCGATATTCGGGCTATGGACGTGTTTGTGTCCGTAACAGGCAAGCTGGGTGTTCAGGTCATCGATGCAGATGAGCAGGATGTTAGGTTTTGCTCCAGCGATTTGCAGACAGCACAAGAGGGCGATGATGAACGTTGTGATTTTCATGAGGATTGATACCAGGTTAAGCGTTCAGATTATTGAGGAAAGGACTCATTTGCTATTTACTACAGAAATCAAATTGCTGTCAGGTGAGTGAAATTCGTGTTCCTTGTTCGGTTGCACTCCAAATGAAAAAACCCCACGCCCCGGTGAAGGGGAGTGGGGTTGGAAAATTTGGCGTGCGGTTGCCGAGCCGAGTTACTTGCGGCGACGGAGGATCGTGTGCTCCTTAGCCTTTACGGCGGCGGAGTATGAGGGCGAGTCCACCGAGGCCGAGCAGGGCGGTGGTGGAGGGCTCTGGGACGGGAGCGACGTCGAATGCGACACCACTGATCTGCCTCCAGCCTATCGCCACGGCTGTGGTGGTCAGTTGAAAAGTGTCACCGCTTTGAATGCCGGTAATATCAAAAGAGGCGACGTCTAAACCATCACCTGCCAGTGTCACAGTCGGTGTTGTCGCTGAATCGCTTCCACCGAAAGTCTGTGTCAGTGTAAATGTCTGAGTGCCATGAGCTAAACTCCAGTTGCCATCATAAAGAACACTGAGGCGCAACGTTTCCGTGACCGCAGAACCGAAAATAATGGTATGCGACGACCCATTGCCGTTCCAGCCGGTTCCAATATCTGGACCAGAAGGATTTGTGGGATCATCTATAAGACCCTTGTTCTGGTCATTGTGACCGCCTGAACCCGCGACAGAGGTGACGTAAGATGGCAGTGAGGCGACACCGGAAGCTCCAGCAAAATCATATCCATCCGTGCCGATGATGTTGTCGCCGTCGATATCGAAGGACTTGGCGGTCGCTGCATTTCTCCAGCCCGTGCTTTGGTCGTCCGTAAGCGCCTCAACGTTGTACTGATTGCCTACGTAAGTTATCGCGGCACTGGCGGAGCCGGTGAAGGCCGCCATTGCGAGCGTTGCGAGTGGGAAGACTGTATTGATTGATTTCATCATACTTTGAGGTGGGTTTTTGTGTTCTCTCTGAATTTTCTCAATCGAGGAAAATCAAAATCAAAAGCAATTTGGCACGTATCCTGCCCCCCCCTTGGGGCACGCGTCAAAATTAAAAGTAATTATTTTCGATAGGTTATGCCTCTATTGTTGAGCAGGATTTCCGTGTCAAACTGACATATTATGCCCTGCCGAGTTAGCCCAAGGGGCTTAAATCCTCCAGCCCAAGGTTGTGCGCCCACGCGCTACCTTGGGTATATGTCATCAAAACATATTTTACCCCAACGGGGTTGCGTCATGAGCAGTGCCATGTTAATTGTTCGTTAGAACATATACCCCCCCCATCAACCTAAGCCATGCCCCAATCATTATCCGCCGTTTACCTGCATGTTGTTTTTTCAACGAAAGGGCGCAGGGCATTTTTGTGCGACGATACACTTCGGGCTTCATTGCATCGTTATCTAGGTGGAGTTTCAATAAAGCTTCAGTGTGCGCCTTTACGGATTGGTGGTGTGGAGGATCACGTGCATATTCTTGCCCGGTTAGGAAGGTCCACGACCCAAGCGGATTGGGTGAAGGAGATGAAACGCGCGTCGAGCCTTTGGGTTAAGGATCAGCCCGAACCTAACACATCCGCAGGTGGGGGTGCGCCACCGCTGGCAGAATTTTCATGGCAAGGCGGCTATGCTTGTTTTTCTGTGAGTGTTTCTAATTTGGAGGCTGTGGAGAGATACATTATCCAGCAAAAAGAACATCATCAGAAAATGACATTTCAGGATGAGTTGAGATCGATGTTACAAAAACACGGAGAGGCCTGGGATGAACGATACCTTTGGGATTGATCACGGGTTCTTTGTGTATCCGTTGGACGCAACCCCGTTGGGGTATATGATGATGTCGGGATGATACCCAAGGTAGCGCGTGGGCGCGCAACCTTGGAAAGCCCGTTGGGCTAGCCAGACAATGAGGATACCCAATGGGCTCAGGGGCGATTGCCATTCGCCTTGATCAGGGTAATCGATTTTTCGGCAAAGCGCTGGCCGAGGATTTTGTAGCCTTCCGAGGTGTAGTGCAGGTCGTGGACGATGGTGCCGTCGGCTTGTTTTTTATCGTTGAGGTCATCGGTATCGACCCAGGCGCCACGTGGGTGGGCTTCGGCGAATTCCTGCTGGGTTTTGCGGATGTATTTTTTGCCTTCGAGTCGCTTGGGCCGGTCGAGTCCGCAGTCGCTGATCCTGCCGATGACGACGTTGATGTCCTTGAAGTCGATGTCGGTCTGGATCTGCCAGATGAGCTCCTTAAGATAGATATCGTAGGCGGTGTTGTTGAGGTCCGACTCTCCCTGCATCCAGACGAAGGTGACGGTCTTGACTGACTGTCCCTTGATGGCGGCTTTGACGCCTTTGATCAGGGTGTCGTAAAAATGGCCTCTCACCTTGGGCACGCGGCCTCGGGTGGGGGGAGGGAATTCGTGGTTCGACTTTGCCCAGCTGCGGATGGAGGCACCGCTGTAGGCACTTTTGGTGACGATGATGTTGTCTTTGCCAAATGCCTTGGTGACGGTGGGAGTGAATGAGAGCTCCGGCTTCATGCCGGCCATATTTGACTGGCCGGAGAGGATAAACAGGTGCTTGCCGTCATCCGCTGAGTGAGCGGGTGAGAGGGCAAGCAGTAGGATGGATGCTGCGCCGAGGGCAAACTTCATTGTGTTACTTCACCGGGGTGAGTTTGAAGTGCTTGATGCTGACGCCCTTGTTTGGCGCTTTGAGTGTCAGTTGGAGTTTATTTCTTCCTTCCTTGAGCTCCATGGCGACGGGTTTGGTTTGTTGCCAGTCGCCGAGGGTAAACGGGAGAGCGACCTCGTGCATGTTGCGTCTGTTAGCCCGGATTGTGAAGGACTTATCCACCGTGACGGTGACCACGGTCGCGGTGAAATTATATTTTCCAGCCTTGGGAAGAGTGACTGTGTAGGAGCGAAGTTCGGGTCGGCTCCCGGCTAAGTTATAATGCATTTGCACAAACTGATCATCATGACTTTTCATGAAGCGAATTTTTTCGGTGCTCAGTGGCTTTGAGCAGGCGGCAACGGGGATGGTGATGACTCCGTTTTTATCGGTGGTGATGGTTTTATCGGCCTCGGCCAGTTCCACCTGTGGGAATTCTTTTTCTTTCTCCTTACGTGGGCCGTCGAGTTCTTCAATCCAGTCTGAGTTGGGCGAAATCGCGGGCTCATTGGACTCGGCGAACTCGGCCCCAACAGATGCCAGTTCTTGCAAGTCTTCATCTTGCACCACGGCGAGTTTTTTGTAGTGCGCGAGGGATTTCCAGAATCCGCCACCGACACCGAATTGCATGCGGTTAACGATGGGCTCACCGAGAGCATCACCCAGCCAATTGGCTCTGTGCACTTGGTGGTATTCATCGGGTTTGCTGCGCACTCTGGATTCCAATTCGAAGTCGAGACCGCACTGTCCGCGGAAGCGGTTGTGGGTCCAGTGGGCGCCGAAGACGGTGACCCATCCATCGGGTGTCCAGTGAGCGAGAGCTGCGTGGCCAGTTTGAGGAGCCGGGCGTGACGGGATGCCAAAAGCGTGGGTGGCGGCCCTGCCGGTAAAGGCGCGTGGGCCACAGATACCGCCTTCGAGGAAGTAGTCTTGCATGCTCAGAAGTTTCAGGTCGGGACGGACGGGACGGGGAACATTCGAAGTGTATGGCACATCAGTTTTGGTAATGCGGCAGTAGCGCCATCTGTAATCCAGCTTCATGTGATCGGGGCGGTAATTGCGGATCATTTTTCTCATCCAGACCAAGGATTCGAGAGGACGGAATGCGAATATGAAACGACAATCCCAAGGAGTGAGTGTGTCGAATGCAGGGTCGAGCTCACCGTCGAGGAAGGCTTTTTCATAGCTTAGGTAATACTCGGTGATGGCTTCTGGTGCTGTTTTTCCTTCGGGCACGTGGTTGCCATCGGGGTGCTCGAGTGAGCTGGCGAGTGCCCAGAGGCGGAAGAAGTCCTTTTCCGTGGCGTTCTTACTGGCTTTCTGGATCGCCTTATAGTTACGGATCGATTGACCGTACTTGTTTTTGTAAGCGCCGCCGAGTTCCATGACCTCGACGATTAACTTGTCGTCGGCGAGTAGCAGATCGACGTAGGATTTTTGTTCGGCACCTTGGCTGGCGAAGGAAGCCAGCTCGTAGGAGCCGACGGTGAGCAGGGCGCATTTGGCGAGTTTGGCGTGCAGGGCCTTGCTTTTGAGGAAGGGCTGCACCTCTTTGAGCACGGCTCTTGCGGCGAGCAGTGCCTTGGTCTGGGCTTCTTCATAAGCTGGGTTGCCAGCGCAGAAGGTGACTGGAGCCATTTTCAGGTTATTCGGGTTCGGTAGCGTGGGAAGCTTGGCGATCTCACCGTGGGCGGTGAAGTAGGCGTTGCGTTTCGCTTCGTCGAGTTTCGGGGCTGCCGCGGTGATTTCTTTTTTGAGGGTTTGCAGGGTTGCAAAGTAGCTGTTGAAAAGTTTTTCACCTGTGGGATTCAGAGGTTCGGCCTTGTTGCCTGTCATTTTTCTCAGTTTGACGCGGAAGTCTGAGGAATTCTCCTGTGCGGTGGATAGCTGGCAGAGGCCGGCGAGGAGTGCTGCGCATAGCAGGCTGATATTGATTCGTTGTTTCATAGCGAAGGATTTTAAACATAAACGTGGGTTGCGGTTAGGATATTGCAACCAATTTTCGGTGAATGATGTGTGTTTATTGATTTTGAAATGAAGTGCTGGCGCAGCGGATTGAGGTATTCTGTTTCAATGCCTATGGGTTCTTCTCCGCTTTTAGTCTCAGCGCCTTAAGCTTCATGTGGAAATCTGAGTAGATGCCGGTGCGGTAGGGGGTGTGTTTTTGGGTGGAGATTTTTTCGGCGGCCTTGGCTTCGTCGGTTTTGCCGAGGTTTTTGAGTATAATGGAGCGGATGGCTTGCATTTCGCGCATGGTGTCGCATGGGTGATCGGAGTCGTGGCGGAAGCTTTTCGGGTTGTGGTGGGCGATGGCTTGGTCGATGTCCTCGAGGGCGGTGACCCATTGCTTGAGCTTCATGTTAGCGAGTGCGCGGGCGTGGAAGCGTGGGGCGGTCCAGCCGAAGCGTTCGTCTTTTTTCTTGGCGAAGGGGCCGGCGAAGAGTCGGGCGGCATTTTTATAATCTCCTTTTTCCAGGGCTTGGTAAGCGAGGGTGATGTCGAGCAGCTCGATGTGCACGGTCAGGCCGAGGTAGGCGGAGAACTGGTGGCTGAATGAGAATTTGTGTTTCAGGCCTGTGGTTTGCCAGGCGATGGTGCCGTTGCGGCGGAGCAGGAAGATGTTGGCAATTTGATCGGCGGAGATGACACCGAGTTGTTGGATCGCGGGGTTGCTGATGGTGTTGGGAACGGTGGCGACTTGGAATTTCCAGTCGTGTTTTTTGACTAGGGCTTTGATGCGGTTGGTGTCATTGGTGAGGAAGGCGACGACCATGTTGACCTCGTTGTGGATGTGTTCGCTGGCGCGTTTCCAAGCGTAGTCGACGGCGCCTTGCTGGGCACGTTTTTTACCTTCGGCAGGTTTGCCGATCAGGCTGATTGGGATGTCGCCCTCGGTGGGTGGTTCAATGAACAGGACGAGTGTCTGCTTGCCTTGGGTGTTCTTGGGCAGGGTGAGTGTTTTGCCGTCGAGTGTTTTCAGGGTGAAGTTAGGGAATGGTCGGGTGGAGGTGCTCCAGTTGTGGTGGATGATGTTGCTGCGTGATTCTTTGCGTTCGCGGCGCTGGTCGGTGGCGTGGAGCAGGTTGAACTGGTGGTATCTGTCGCGGAGGAAGGTGGCGGCGGGCCAGAGTGTGGCGTCGTTTTCATCGAGTGAGGAGAGGAGTTTTTCGCGGTAGTGATCGTGGAGGCTCTTGGAGCGGGCATCGAGGGCTAGGATGGAAGCAGCGGCGTGTGCGGTGGCTGGGGCGTTGTCGCCACCGCATGCTTGGATGAAGTTTGTTAGGGTGGATTCGGCGTCGGTGTTTTCTTTACGCAGGGATGCGACGGCCAGGCAGAAGTGGGGGATGATGTTTTCGCCCTTGGGTGGGTTTGCGGCGAGTGCTGTGTTTGCTTCGTCGACTGCGGTTTGCAGGTGTTTTGGTTCGATGGCGGTTTTCCACATTCCTAACAGCGCGATGATGCGGTAATTGCGGATTTGCTGGATTTCGGGTGATGTGGGCGACTTTGCAATCAGTTCGCGGCAGAGTTTTTCCGCCTTGGTGTAGTTGGCTAGTGTTTGTTCGGGTGTGAGCCGGTAGCGCACAGGCGCCGGGGTGAAGCAGTCGTGGATGGCGGTGATTTTTTTGTCGGGGTTGAGGACAAGGAAGTCGCCGATGTAGAGAGATTGCAGCTGTGCCATGCTGCGGGTGTGCGGCATGAACTGGTCTGAAACGAGTATTTCCTTAGCAGCACCGTGGCCGCGGCCGTACTTTGCTAGGCTGGACATGAGTAGGATGTGGCCGTGAGGATTGATGAGGTAGCCTTGTGGTTTGGGGATGGCAAAGATCTTTGCCAGTCGGCTATTTTTTCCTCCGGGCAGGTGGACGGCTGTCCAGTTCAGCCCGAGTGCGCGCAGTTGTTTTTCGCCAGCATCGGGGAGCTGGTCGATATTGAAACTGAACACGCTCAAGTGTGTGGCGTAGGGAGCCATTTCCTCGTGGATTTTTTTCAGCTCCTCCTGGTGGCCGGGCATTTGTGTCGACCAGAAGACAACGATGCTGGCGTGGCCTAATTGATCGACGGGAAAGCTGAGCGTGGTGCCGTCGGCGCGTTTGAAGTTGCCGGTGAATGGCACATCGGCGCGTCCGAAGCCGAGGTTCTTGAGTCGGAACTGGACGACGTCGGCATTGCTGGCGTGGCGTTCGGTCATCAGGGTGACGATTTTATTTTCGAGCTCACGGGCCTCGATGTTGCGGGCGATCATGGCAGCGATCATCAGGCACTTGGGTTCGGCTGGTGTGTCGCGGTAGCGGTTGATCAGTGCGGTGAGTGCTTGAATGCGTCCCTCTTTCTCGGCGCTCTTCTGATCGAGCGTCATGTTAGAAAACAGGAGGTCGGCGTCGAGCCGAAGTGTGGCGTAGGTGTCGGGTGCCTTGGCGAGCTTGCCGCAGATTTCGAAGAGCGACTCGCGGTTGCGGTCGGAGTTGTCCATGCTGAGCAGGAGCTTCTGGCTTTGGAACATGATGGCGAGGACGTGGAAGCGGTTCGGCGCGGCGGGGGATGCTTCGATCAGGCTATTGCCTTTGCGGATGATGCTTTTGCAGGAGCGTCGTTTTTTAGCGGCGGAGCTCTGAGATTTGATCTCGGTGAGGTCTTTTTGCAGCGCGGTGATTTCGCTCGCCGGGATGTCGGCTGCGTGTGACTGGTCGGTGAACAGGCAGAGGAAGGCAGAGAGAGTCGCCAGGCAAGCGATCCGGAAACCGGGTATTCTTTGATGATGTATCATACTGGATATCTCTATTAACTATGCTTGGGTTCTGACTCTTTCAACTTGTCGTGGAATACTCCGTATTGGTAAGGTGAGGTCAAGATTGATTAGCTTGATTGAAGATTTATCATGAAACATTACTTAACCGTAACCATTATTTTTAACGCTCTATTGGTCTGGCCAAGCTGTTTAGCTGTAGAGGTCACAAGTCACAAGGCCGACGTCTGTGTGTACGGTGGCACGGCGAGTGGTGTGATGGCGGCGTTGGCTGCGGAGAAAGAGGGGGCCAAGGTCATTCTTATTGAACCCAGTCGCTGGCTCGGCGGCATGACCGGTGGCGGGATCAACCACTTGGACTGGGGCAAAGGCAGCACGGTAGGTGGCTCGACCTACAAGATCCTGATGGAAGGTTTGGAGGAGAAGGCACAGAAGCATCATGGTGGGCATGCCATCCAGGGGATCGGCAACAGACAGTATCGCGAGCGTTTCAAGAAGGTGATCGAAGACCGGGGCATCACCGTGATCTACGACCACCGCCTAGGATCGGTCCAGGCCGGGGACGCCACCATCGTCTCGCCGACGCGTCAGAAGCCGATCGCGATGAACGAATCTTTCGAGGAGAACAAGGCGGGCCAATCCATCCGGTCCATCACCCTCGACTACGCCCCAGTTGATAAAACCGGATGCCCGATTCCCGAGCCGAAGAAACGCAACGCCATCACGGTCTCCGCGAAGGTGTTCATCGATTGCTCTTACGAAGGTGACGTGCTCGGGATGAGCGGCGCCAGTTACACATGGGGGCGTGAGTCGCGCGAGAAGTACGGCGAATCGCTCGCCGGGGTGCGTCCGAACCTTTGGGTCCACGATATCGACCCCTACGTCGAGCCCGGGAACCCTGAGAGTGGATTAATCCCGTTTGTGCAGGATCGGAAGATCGGACCCTTGGGTAGCGCCGACGCATTGTCGATGGGTTACTGCTTTCGATACGAGTTCGACGGGAGCGGCAAGGGCATCCCGATCCCCGAACCGACGAATTACGACCCCGCCGAATTTGAAGTCGTCCGCCGAGCCATTCGCGATGGTGTCGACATCTTCTCAAGCCGAAAGATGCGGACCACACTCAACAAGATCACGACCTCAAAGAGAGGGCCGTTTGTCGGAGGCGCCCAAAACAACCGAAACCTGATGACATCCACCGTCTACGGGTGCAACGATGAATACCCGAACGGTGACTGGGCGACGCGGGCGCGGCTCTGGAAGTTTCATCAGGAGTTTCTGATCAACTCGATCCACTTCGCAAAAATCGATCCATTGGCCCCCAAAAGCATGAAGCAACGTGCGATGAAGACGACCTTCAGGAAGGGGGTGTTCGATGAGACCGGAGGCTGGCCTAACCAGTTCTATGTGCGCCAAGCTCGGCGGATGGTGTCGTCCTACGTCGTCACTCAGAAGGACCTCGAGGGCAAGACCGACCCGCCTCACACGGTGGGCCTCGCCGCCTATGGCGTCGATGATTGGCCGTACGCGATTGTCCCGCAGGATGGCAAGATCGCGGTGCAGGGCGGTGCGTTTTCCATCGTTTACATCGATGGCGGGAAATACAACGGCAGCTACAAGATCCCCTACGAAGCCATCGTGCCGCGCAAGGGAGAGTGCGACAACCTGATCGTGCCCGTTTGCGTTTCGGCCAGCCATATCGCCTTCACGTCCCTTCGCATGGAGCCGGTCTGGATGGTCCTTGGGGAATCCGCCGGCGTGGCCGCCGCCATGGCGGTCGATGCCAAGGTCTCGGTGCAGGATGTTCCTTATAAGAAACTCAGAAAGAAACTCGACGATCTGGGCCAGACCCTGGAGCGAATCCCGCCTCAGGACCCGAAAACGCCTGACGAGCCTCATAAGCATGCAAGTTGGAAGTCACAGGACGCATGGAATAAGCAGAAGAAGGGATGGGAGTGGCTGTTCCCCCATATCGACACCAACTCTGACGGCCAGATTTCGGCCGAAGAGTATCGTGCCTTCCAGAAGTTCAAAAAGCAGCACGGCGATTGGCAGGAGGCTCTCAAGGAGAAGGGTGCCGGGACGCCTAAAAAAAAAGATGAACGCTCATTGAGCGGGCAACGGTCTGGCGACAAACCTAACATCATCCTGATCTTCGCCGACGACCTGGGCATCGAAGCGCTCAATGCTTACGGAGGTCACGGTGTCCGGACACCTCATCTCGACAAGCTGGCAAGCAAGGGGATATTGTTTACCCGTTGTTTTGCCAACCCGGCATGTTCTCCATCGCGGGCTGAAATCATGACCGGCACCTATCCGGGATTCGCGGGCGTCAGACATGTGCTGAGCAAGTGGGATGATGACATCTATCTGAACCCGAAGAAGTTCAATAGTTTTGCCAATCAACTGAACAAGGCGGGATACGCCACCGCGATTGCCGGGAAGTGGAATGTCTCCTGGTTGGAGCGCAAAGATACGGTCAAGGCATTTGGCTTTGATGAACATTGTCTTTGGCAAATGTATGACCGCGATGGCGTCAAGCGATCGCGCTTCTATCAACCTCATTTTCGCATCAATGGAAAAATCGAGGAAGACTCGATTGCCAAGCGATTTGGTCCGGATGTTCTGGCCGACTTCATGGTCGATTTCATGAAACGTAAGAAGGACGAGCCGTTCCTGATCTACTACCCGGCATTATTGGTCCACACGCCCTACATTCGAGTCCCCGGTGGTGCGAAGACGAATGCCTTGCCCGATTCCAAGCAAAAGAGCGGCCCCGAATGCTTCCCCGAGATGGTCGAGTATCTGGACAAGAACGTCGGGCGGCTGGTGAATGCCGTGGATGAGCATGGGCTCAGCAAAAACACGATCATTCTATTCTGCGCGGATAACGGTACGCATGGTCCGGTGACTTCTGTCTGGGGCGAGAACCGCGCCAAGATCAAGGGCGGCAAGATGACGATGACCGACCGGGGATCGCGGGTGCCCTTGATTGCCAGCTGGCCGGGGACGATCCAACCCGGAACGCAGTGTGATGATCTCGTCGAACTAGCGGATTTCCTGCCGACATTCCTTGAGATTGCTTCAGCGCCGAAGCCGATGCAACGCGTCCACGGACAAAGCTTTTTACCGCAGCTCCTGGGTAAGGATGGACCCGCCAAAGAATGGGTTCACATCGAGTATAGAAAGGATCGGCAAATCAGAACCAAGGAGTGGATCTACACCTACAAGGGGGAGTTGACCAAAGTGAACGAGTGGGGTCGCCCGGAAAACCAACCTGAGAAACAAGGTGATCATGCAGATGTCCGGAATGAGATGAAAAGGATCTTTGCCTCAATCGATAGGTAGCGAAGAGATCACGCAGGCTATTCCCGTCACGCGCCGGATTGCTGACCGGGCGCGACCAGAACCGGTATTGATTCAGTGCGAATGGAATGGGCGGGTTGCCACTTAGTGAGATCACCCTAGCAGACCGATTGGGTAAGGCTGGCTATGTCACCGGTATGGTGGGGAAATGGCATCTCGACCCCGCTGCCCGGAGGCGTCGATCCAAAGCGGAACCCGTTTAACAAAGCGGGGAAAGGAAAGTAGAAACTCCAATCGTGGTAAATGGTAGCAAGATGGGAAATGGAGGCACGCCGTATCGGTAAACTCAAGCCTTGCTATCCTCAAGGCTACCGCAGGTGCTGAAGGTACCAATTGAGGGCAAGTTGCTGGGCCTCCTTACGTTTTTTTTTGTAGATGCCATAGTGCTTGATACCCTTGATAGTCATGAGCTTCTTGGTTCCTTTCGCTAGAGTGTGGGCTTTGATGGCGTGCTCACGGTTATCAAAGAGTTCTTCTTTTTCGGCAATGATGAAGAGCTTGGCACAGCTTGGGCTGATTTTTTCTACATCCTCGATGGGGGCGTAATGCATGAGTTTTTCCATTATCGGAATGCCTTTCATGTTATTATACTTCTGGCCTGGTTCAGGGTAGCCCATCTTCCCTCTGGTTCGTTTATTTGCTGTTTGGATCATTTGCTTGCGGAGGAGGGGATGTTTCCAGACCCAGCGTTGGTCCATGGAGCCGACTTGGCTCACAAATGCTTTTACTCGAGGATCGCGAGCTGCCACGTAAACGACATGACCACCTGAGAAGGAAGACCCCCAGAGGCCTATTCGCTTGGTGTCACACTGAGGATGACCCTGTAGCCAGTGAAGGGCGTTAAAGATATCAGTAGTTTGATCGATAGGGTCGACGACCTCGCGAACCTCTTTTACATCAGCAGTGGTCTTTCCGTCTTTGACTGTCATGTGACCATTGAGAACTAATCTGCCCTCACTGTTACCCCAACCCCGGTAATCAATGGCAACCACGAGGAAACCAGATCGAGCAAAAAGAATAGCATCGGGTCTAAGGCCTTCCGCAGTCCCACCCCAACCATGGCTCATGAGTATGGTGGGTAGCTTTTTCGCTCCCGCATTGCCAGGGGTGTAGACTTCAGCTGAAATCTTCGCCCCCTCACTGACGATCGTCTCAGCCTTGAAGTTGACGCCTTCGGGCACTTCAACTGTAAATTTTTTCTGAGCTGATAGACTTCCCGCTAAGATAAAAAAGAGAATGATAGAGTGTTTCATGTTTGTTTCTGTTATTTTTTTGTGTCGCTGCCCATTTTGTCGATTTCATCTGTTCCTGGGAGACCGAAGGAGTAGAGTGCTCCGTGAACATTTTTCGGGAAATAGTTTTCAGACGGGTGCATGCTGAAGATGGTGTTTCCTGTTCCTACATAGACTCGCCCTCTTGAGACGGATGGTCCACATAGAACCGGGCCGAGATAGATTTCCTTCAGCACTCTTCCACTGGATTTGTCTAATGCGATGAGTTTGTTGCTAGACATCGTGGTGAAAAAAATACACCCGTTGGCGACAGCTATGCCAGAAGCCACTGGGTCTCCTGTGTTAGTGAATTGAGGTTTTTCCTTAGTACCTCCAATCCACGGTATCTTGGGGCGCTCATGTCGCCAGTTTTCGGTAGTTGTATTGGTGGAAATGGAAGTAACACGGCCACCACTAGGAGGACCATATCTTCTTTTCGTATTCGTCCCTTTGAAAATAGAATCGATACCGTTGGTGAAGAAGGATTTTCCATCGGTAGCACAGCCAGACTGGAGGCCGCCCATTGGACTAGGAAGCGCTAATGTCCGTGGATGGCGCTTCGGAGTGTCTGTTGGAGGGCCTGTGTAGATTGGTGTGTTGGCGAGGATTTTACCAGTGTTGAGGTCCATAATGTAGAAGCCGCCATTCTTTGAGCCGGTTCCAACGACTCTTGTTATCTTCCCATTAATGGTAGTTTCCACAATTTTAGGTGTGTCGCCAATCGATTGGTCTTTGTAGCCGGTCTTGGGGTCATAACTTGGTAGAGTCTGATTCCAGACATCGCCTTGAGTGATTTGTGAAACCCACTTTTCTTTTCCATTTGAGGCATCGACGGCGATCACTGCTGCCGAGTGTGGCGTGTAGTTACGAGGGTCATCCTTGCTTGGCTTTCGGGGTGAATTATGGACATCAGTGCCAAAGAAGATGCTGTTGGTCTTGGCATCGTATGACGGGGTAGACCAGACGGAGCTGGTGGACGGGCCATAGTGAAAGATCCTCTCGCCCCAAGCGGTTTGCATTTTCAACGGAGGGTTAAATTCTTCTGGCATGGGCCCAACGAGATATTTCCAGACAAGTCGACCATCCTTGGGGTTGAACGCCAGGACAAAGCCTCTTCCCTTACAGCAGCGGTAGCCTTTTTCTTCAGCTTTGGCGTGTTCATATGCCCCTCCGACAAAGATGATGAGCTTGCCTGCCTTGATAGGAGATCCCATCAGTAAATTTGCCTCATGGGCGCAGGGGAAGTCTCCAGCTTTCGTATTTACTTTCCATCTCTCTTTTCCCGTTTCTTTATCAAGGCAATAGGCGACCCCATTCGTGTCGCCAAAGTAAACGGAGTCTTCTGTGACCAAGGCGGAGCTGTAGATTCCCAGCCAGGGGACGAGAAGTCTGGAGTCCTTTGACTCAGGTTGTTTTTTGTTTCCAATAGCAGGCGTGTAGGTCCAGTCTAACTCCCCATTGGGCTTGAGTCGGTAGAAACGTGCGAAGGTTGAAGTGCCGAAGTAGACATAGCCATCCACTATAGAGGGAGTCGCGTTGATAGCGCCAATCTTTAAGTTAGCTCCCTTCTTCGGAAACCTCCATTTTTCTATCAGGTTGGGTGCGTTATCGACCGTTAGATGCTTTTCTGAAACATTGTGTCGGCTGCCACTTTCATGGTAATTATAAGTCTTCCAGTCTGCTGGGTCGGCTTGCAGAGAAATGGGCAAAAAAATCAGGAAAAGATAGAGTCTCTGATGCATAGAGTTTCTTTTTAAGAAGGTTTATGATTGTTGGGAATATAATTTTTGGGTGGGGTGTTGCCAGTGTGTATGGCTGTCGCGTAAGATGGTTCTTTGCCGCAGATGGGGCTTCCTCCTACGCAAAAGCTACGGCGGACAGGCGGGTTGCCGTGGGACTCAGCCTTCGCGTGAAGGCCATGGTGGAGGCACAGGAGTAACTTTACCTATACGGGTATTGTTTCGCAAACTTTCACTTTCCCTGGTGTGGGTTCAGGCGGAAGTTTTTGCGGTTGTCGTCGGTGTAGAGGCCGAAGGGCGATTTGTTGTGGGGAGTGGTTGGTTTGGCGGCTTGGATGCGTAGGGTTTTGGCTTCGGTGCCGCGGCCTAGCTGGTCGAGGATGTCGGCTTTGTAGAGTTCCATTTCCTGGTGGAGTTCGCAGCGGTGGACTTTGCCGAAGCCGAATGTTTGGTGGGATTCGATGGCGGTGTCGATATCTGCTAGTGCGGCTTTCCAGTCTTTCAGGCCGACGTGGGCGCGGGAGCGACAGTAAAAGCGGAACGTTGCCCACCAGTCTCCTTTGATTTTTTCGGGTGCCCAGACATCGGTGAAGAGTTTGACGGCTTGTTTGAAGTCGCCTTGGTCGAGTGCGCTTTTGGCAGTTTCGTGTTGGAGTACGTTGAGTTGGGCTTCGACTCCGTACCGTATGACCGATGAGATGCGGCTGCCTTGCACGGGGTAATCGAGACCGGAGGCGAACCATGAGATGCTGGCGTCGGGGCGGAGTAAGAAGATGTTAGGGTTCTTGTCGGCGGAGAGGATGCCGTATTTTGGGACCAGTGGGTTGTCGAGTCCGTTAGGGAGTGTTGTGACTTCACAGGTCCACTCGTGTTTTTTGACCAAGGCTTTGATTGCGGCGATGTCGTTATTGAGGAATGCGGCGATAACCTTGATGCCCTTGGGTTTATGCTCGGCCGCCATGCGGGTCATCAGTTTGATGAGGGCGTCCTGTCCCTTTTCGCTTACTTCATCGGCGGGTAGTTCAAGGATGGTGAGATAAGTGATTTTGTTGTCGGTGGCTTTGGGCAGGCTGATGGTTTTACCGTCGAGTGTGTTGAGGTCGGTGTTGATGATGCGGGTTGTATCGGCCGGTTCGTCTAGGGCGGAGACATTGCGGTAGTTGGTGTGGCGTTCTGCGCGACTGTATCCGTATCGGCTGAAGGTGGTTCGGAAGGCGCGGTAGGTATGGTGGCGATCGCGGAGGAAGGTGATGATGGGCCAGAGCGCGGGGGTGTCGTTGTTGAGCTTGAGCAGGGTCTCACGGTATTTGGCGTGGAAATCACGGTCATTGGCATCCATGGCGAGCAGGGCGGCGGCGGCGATAGCGTGGGCGGGTGACTTATTTCCGCCGGTGGCTTTGACAAATTCTGCTAGAACGGATGCCGGTGGAGTTTTTCCGAGGCGAAGCTTGTTCTTTGCCAAGCAAAAATGTGGCACGACCTTGGCTTCGGCTGGAAGCTTGGTAGCGAGCGACGCCTTGGCTTCGGAGACAGCGGTTTCGAGATGTTTGGGTTCGGCGGCGAGGTTCCACATGCCGAGCAGGGCGATGATGCGATGGTTGCGGATCTGCCAGAGGTCGGTGGCATCGGGGTGGGCTTTGATGGCCGCCTGGCAGAGTTGACTCGCTTTGGTGTAGTTCGCCAGTGCCTGATCTTGGCTGATGCGGTAGCGTTGAGGGACGGGAGTGAAGCATGCCTGGATGGCATCGATTGTCGCCGCGGGAATGGATGATGATTTGGCTTTGCGGCTCACAAGAAAATCGCCGATGAAGAGTGCCTGGAGTTGGGAGAGGTAGCGGGTGCTATCGAGGCAGAGTTCGAGGGTTGGCGGGGTGGAGGTGAAGGCGGCTGGTTTCGGTTGCTTGCCTTTGGTGCGTGGGATCAGGGGCAAGAAGCCATCGAACTGGAGCGCGGTGACCAACTGGGAGTGTCCTTGGGCGTTGACGAGGATGGCGCCTGGATTGGTTTTGATGTAGGTGTTGAAGGCGGGGTTGTTAGTGCCGCCTGGGAAGTGCATGGCGGTCCAATCTAACTGGTTGTCACGGAGGAATTTTTCTCCGGCATCAGGGAGTTTATCGAGGTTGAAACTGAACACGCGGAAGCGGTCGGGGTAATTGGTTTGTATGGCTTTGACCTCTGCGAGGCGGTCGGTGATAGCGGGCGTATCCTTTGACCAGAAGTAGAGCAGAGTGGTGTGGGCCATGCAGTCCATGGGGAAGTTGAGGAGTGTGCCGTCGGCACGTTTGTAGTTGCCGGTGAAGATGACGTCTAGGAGGCCGGACTTTGCAAGTTTACGGAAGTATTTGATGACATCGTGGTCGCCTTGGAATCGTTCGGTGAGGGTTTTTAGGAGTTGCTGTTCTAGTTTGAAGGCTTCAAGTTTGGGCGCGATGAGGATTGCCATTTTTAATGACTTCGCTTCGGCCGGGGTGTTGCGGTAGCGTCTGACCATCTGCTCGAGTGCTTCGGTGCGCTCTTTGAAGTCGGCATTTATTTCCGAGAGTTTTTTTTCCGAGAGGATGAGGTCGGCTTGGAGTCGGAGCGCGGCGTAGCGGTCGGGCGCCACGATGAGTTTGGCGCATGTTTCAAAGAACGAGGCACGGTTTTTCTCAGAATTGTCCAAGGCGAGAAGTCGGCGCTGGGATTGCAGGATGATGGCGAGGACTTCGAAGCGGTTGGCTGCGGTTGGGTGAGCCTCGACTAATGAGTTGCCTTTGCGGATGGTGCTTTTGCAGGCGCGGCGTTTTTTGGTGGCCGAGGTCTCGGTGAGTTCGGCAGCGGATTCCTTTTGTAGGGTGGTGACTTCGGCTTTTGGGATGGGTGCTGCCTGTGTGTTAGTCAGGTGGAGGCAGGTGATCAGAATGGTAAGTAACGTGACTCGAAGGGTTGGAGTTATCATGTGATGGATATTTGTGATCTGGCTTGGAAATACGCTAATTACGCGATGGGAGACTTGGGGTGGAAGTTCGATTTTGAACTACGGAAAGCACTGAATACCTGGAAGGGCTTGTTGTTTGTCTTTTTGGTTTTTGTTAGATGAGTGAGCGGCTCGGTTGGGAGCTTGGATCGTCGGCTCATCTCTCCACTGCCGCTTTTACCTCATCTTCATTTCACGGGTTTCAGTTTGAAATGCTTGATGCTGACGCCTTTATTCGGAGCATACTGGGTAAATAAGATCTGGTTCCGTCCCTCTTTCAATTCGAGTTCAACGGGTTGGGTATTCATCCAGTCGGCTTTGGTGTAGGGGATGTTGACATCCACGAGATTTCTTCTGTTGATGCGAAGCAGGAATTTTCGGTCCATGGTCACGGTGCAGACATGTGCGGTAAATTTGTATTTGCCGGCCTTGGGGATATCTACCCTGTAACTGAGCAATTCCGGGCGGAGGCCAGCCAAACCGTAGTGGACCTGCATGCCGCCATCGATGCTTTCCATGAATAGTACCTTATCACCGTTCTTCGGTGCTTTGCACGCCGCTACGGGAATGGTGATGGTGCCATCCTTGGCCACGGTGATCTTGCGAAACTTCTCAGGGATCTTTATCTGTTTGATCTCTTCCTTCTCGGTGCTTATGTTAGATTCCGCAAGTTCTTCACCCGTGGCACCGACGTCTTCGATTTCCTGATCTTCGACGATCGCTTGTCGTTTATAAAACCCAAGCAATCGCCAGAAGCCACCGCTTGATCCGTAGTTGCGCGGGGCGTTTTCCGCCAGCGCCTCCCCCAACCACTTACACATCAGTGCCTGCTTGAACCCCTTGGGGTCTTCTTGTGCCTGTGATTCCAATAGAAACTCCATGGGAGGCATTCCATTGATGTGGTTGCAGAAACTGATATGTGGTCCCAGGACGGTGGTCCATCCGTCCGGAGTCCAGTGCGCCATGGCTCCGTGACCCGGGGAGGGTGCGCGGCGCGATGGTATGCCGAAAGCGTAGCCCGAGATTTGCCCGACAAATGCACGTGGGCCACAGATGCCGCCTTCGAGAAAGAACTTCTGAATGTTGCTCAAATCGGCCGGCATGCCGCTTCTGTCGACGCCGCCGCAATAGGGAATGTCGGATCTAACAATTCGGCAGTAGCGCCATCTGTATTCCAGGCGCGTGTGATCGGGGCGGTAGTTGCGCAGCACCTTTCTCATCCAGTCGATATCTTCAAGTGTGTAGGAGTCTGGAAATACAAAGCGATAGTTCCATCCGGTACCACCAATTTCATCAAAAATCGGATCCAGGACGCCGTCGTCGTATGCCTTCAGGTAATTCTGGTAGTATTTGACCAGGGACTCGGCTGTGGGAATGTCGCGATAGACATAGTAATCGTGGGCATACTGGAGCGATACAGCCAGTGCCCAAACCTGGAAGAAACCCTCGTGAGAACGTTTAGCGGCTTTCTGGATGGCCGTGTAGTTTCGCATTGCCTGGCCGTAATTACCGCCGCTGGCCCCTCCCAGCGTCATGGCCTGCACGACGAGTTTGTCGTCATTGAGCAGCTGATCAATCAGAGCTTTTTCTTTTTCGCCCTGTTGCGCAAACCCGGCTAGGCGATTCGGGGTGGCATGCCTCAGCAGTGCGAATTTGGCCATGGTGGCCAGATCTTTTTCGCCGGCGAGAAATGCATCAATGTCCTTCATGACAGCTCGGGCCGCCGTAACGACCTCTTTCTGTTTTTCAGCAAAGGCCGGGTTGCCCGGGCCGTATTTCACACTGACATCATTACCCATGACCTTCTTGATAACAGGTGTGACATTCTCAAGCGCGCCGAGCCGCTTGGTGAATTCAGCCTTTTTCTTTTTGTCCACTTTGGGTTCCAGGCGCATGATCGATTCCTTGAGGTCAGCCAGCATCTTGCTGTAATGTGCCTCGAGTTTTTTTCCTTCGGGGGTCAGGCTGACCGGTGCTTGTTTCGCAACCGCAACGACGGATGTCGATAGGACTAGGATCGTCATGATCCATAGGCTCTTGATGATGTTGTGTGTCTTTTTCATGGTTTTTGTGTTTTTGTTGTGTGTTGCTTGAACCAGTCTCTTAAATTGTCGTGGACCGACTTGTATGGGCTTGGAGCATCTGCTCTGCCTGGCTTTACGGTGCGCTTACGCATTTGGGTCGCTTCGTCCTTGCGGCCAAGCTTGTCGAGAATCTCGGCCTTTGTGTTCCACAGTTCCACCATGGTGTCATCCGGGTTATTCATCGTCACGGTGGCAGCTTCTATTCGCCATTGGGTCGGATCCTTGCTTCTTCTTTTGCCTTGGAAGTAACGTAATCTCTGGGCGTCGATTGCCTTTTCGATCGACTCGAGCGCGGCATTCCAGTCCTTCAGGCCGATGTAGCCCAGGGCCTGCCCGTGATATCTCGGGGCTCGCCAGCCGAAGCGATCCGGGTTCATGGGAAGATAGGGGCCGCTGAAGACGCGTGCCGCCTGCTTGAAGTCGCCCTTCTTCAGAGCCTGGTAGGCCGTCTCCACTTCACAGGCCTCGATGTGGACTTTCATGGCGAGCAGGGCTACGAATTTCTCGGCATCTCCGTAGGGCAGCCCGGATGCGTGCCAGACGATGGCGCCATCGCGGCGGATCAGGAAAACGTTCGGGATACGATCCGCCGAAACAACGCCCAGCTGGCGCACCATCGGGTTGGTGAGACCACCCGGCACGATGGCGGCCTGGCAGGTTAGTTTCCTTTTTTTGATGAAGGTGCGGATGCGTTCCGTATCTTCGGACAAAAAGGCCACGACCGGAGTGACGTCTTTGTTGACATGTTTGTCTGCTAGATCGTGCGCGTATTGGAGCATGTTGTGACTCGACACCTTCACTTCCCCGCCGGCGGCGATGGGAAACTCAGCATCGGGTTCCGCGGACGGCTCGACAAATACCAGTAGCGTCAGCTTGCCCTTGGTATCCTGCGGGAGGCTCAGCGTTTTCCCATCCAGGGTCTTGAGCGTCACGGGCGGCAACTGTCTCGTGATCGGCGGGGCACCGTGATTGATCATGTAGGTACGCACCGAATTGCGTTCCTTGTGGATGTGATTGGCTCTCAATATACGGTAGGTGTAGATGCGTTCACGCAGGAGCGCGACCATGGACCACAGCATGGGATTCCCCCCGTCCGGCGCTGCCAGCAGCGTGGCGGAGTAGTGATCGTGCAAGTCCCGCGCATTGGCATACAGAGCTAGGATCATGGCCGCGGCATGGGCCGAACAGGGTGCTTTGGCCCCGCCCGTTTTCTCGATCAAGTCCTGGATGACAGACTCCGGATTTGAGTCTCCCTTCCGGAGTAATTCTTTGGCGAGACAGAATCGCGGCACGACGTCAGCCCCGGGGGGCAGCTTTGCAGTTAGAGAAGCGCGTGCCTCTTGGGCCGCTTGTTCAAGATACTTGGGTTCGCCGGCAAGGTTCCACATACCGAGCAAGGCAATGATCCTGCGGTTGCGCACGATCCAGAGATCCGGCGCGGTCGGGTGTTTATTGATTGCTTCACCGCACAACTTCTCGGCCTTATCATAGTTTGCCAGCGCCTCGGCGGTGGTTAGTCGGTAGCGGAAGGGCGCCGGCAGGAAACACTTCTGGATGGCGCGCAGCGACTCGGCTGTCCGAGCCAGCTTGGCACCGGCTTTTTTGCCCGAGCTCATAGGGATCAGCTTCAACTCAGGCGGCATGGCGGCATCCAGGTGACCATCGGGCTCAGTGACCAGAACATCGCCAACTAACAGTGACTGCAATTGCGAAAGGTAGCGTGCGTCGTCAAGGCGCCGAGTCAACGTGGGCATCTGTAACGCGACGCCGCGCACACCAAGCTTGGCCTGTTGCGCAGCGTTCATCGAGGATGGCACCAGAATCGTATGGCCGTATGCGTTGACCAGAACGCCGATCGGATCGTTTCTTCCATAGGTGCGAAATGCCTGGCTCTTCTTGCCGCCGGGCAGCCGCATCACCGTCCAATCCAACTGCAAGTCGCGCAGCGTCCCTGCCCCTGCATCAGGCAACTCGTCGAGATTGAAGCTGAAAACCTCGAATCGGCCCGGCAATTGATCCTGCAGTGCCTTGATCTGCTTGAGGTAGAGCTCAACATTCGGTGCCTTCTGCGACCAGAACACCATGACGCTGAGTCGCCCAATCAGATCAGCCGGAAAACGGAGGACAACGCCGTCCGCGCGTGTGTAATCACCGGCAAACACCACGTCCAGCTTACTGAAACCAAGATGCGCTCGGCGAAACTCGATGACCTCATGGTCGCCCGAGAAGCGCAGGTCCATCCTCTTGTAGATCGTTCGCTCCAGTTCCTCGGCCTCGAGTTTCTTGGCAATCAGTGCGGCCATCATCAGCGATTTTGCCTCTGCCGAGGTGCCGCGGTAGCGATCGACAATCGAGGAAAGCGCCTCGGCGCGTTGTTTCATATCTGCATTCTTGAGCGCCATATCTCTGTCGGACAACAGTAGGTCCGCTCTCAGGCGCACATTGGCAAACTCATCGGGTGCTTTTGTCAGCTTGGCGCATGTTTCGTAGAGTGAGGTGCGGTTGCGCTCGTTGTTGTCCAGGGTAAGGAGTCGTTTTTTCGTTTGAAACACAATCGCTAGGACGATGTAACGGTTCGGTGCGGTGGGGTTGGCCTCGACCAGTGAGTTGCCTTTACGGATGATCGTTTTACAGGTTCGGCGCTTTTTGACGGCGGACGTTTCTGTGTGTATGGTGGCGATCTCTTTTTGGAGTGTAGTGATTTCTGTTTCCGGGATTGAGAATGTCTGCGCGTGGGCTGGGAATGCAGAAATGCAATTGAGCAGAAGTGCTAGGTATGTAGTGATGAAGGCGGAACGAATCGGTTTGACCGGTGTGATTGTTCGTGTGTTCATGTGATTCTTTCGGGCTTGGGTTGTCGAGAGACTTAACCTTCGCATGAAGCTATGGCGGGCGGGATAGGATTGACCCTTTTCCCTAGGCCTGCGGCATGTTGCCGCTGTGGGGGGGTAATCGTCTACCTCTGGTAAATCGGGATGTAGCGGTGGGGGGTGGCGAGCATGATGATGGCCATGGGGGTTTCGTGGGAGGTTGCGCCTTTTTTGCCGTGCCAGGAGCCGTCTTCTTTTTGTTTGCTAATCAGTGCGTCGCGAAGTGGTGGGTAATACTCGGCGTAGTATTCGTCGCCTGCCTGGACCATGGCTTGGATGGCGTAGTAGTGGGCGTAGTAGTAGTGTCCGGCACCTTTGGTAATGACACCGGGAAATTGTTTTTTCATGTAGCGCAATCCGGCGGCGACCATTTCTGAGTCGCGCAGGCCGGCGAGCTGGGCGCAGTAGACACCACCTGCGGTACAGGCGTATGAGACCTTGGCTCTACCGCTTGGGGCGTAGGTGAGGCCGCCGCTTTCGGCGTTTTGGGCACCTTTCAGGTACTTGCCGACACGGATGATGGTTTCCTGTGGGACAAAGATTCCGGCTTGGCGTGCGGAGGCGAGGCAGTGGAAGACGGTCATGGTGCAGGAGGTGTCTTCACCGCCGTCGGCCTGGGGTTGGTAGCGCCAGCCGCCGCCTGGGTTTTGGGAGCGGATGATGACATCGACGGCTTTTTCCAGTGCTTTCTGGATGGCATCGTCTTCATCTTTATCCTGGGTCATGCCCCAGATTTCGGACAGGGCGAGGGTGGCGAGTCCGTGCTCGTACATGCTGGTGCCGAGGTAGCCATCGGGTCGTGATTTGGCGTAATTGAGGAGGAAGTCTTTGGCGCGTTCGAGTTCTTTGCCGTTGGGGCCTGAGCCTGGGAATTGGGCTTTTGCCATGAATGCCATCATGGAGAGGGAGGTGATACCGATGACGCGTCCACCTTCGCCGTCGAGGTCCCATGAGCCGTCTTTTTTCTGGGTGGTGAGCAGGAATTTCAGCCCTTTATCGATCGCTTGTGATGCCTTGGCGGTGAGTTCCGGGGCGTCGTCGCCCGATTTGTTAGCGGCATCCTGCGCTAGGATCGGAGAGGAAAGCAGGCAGGTCGCAGTGAGGAATGCGATTCCTTTACGCCAAAATTTGCGATGTGGTTGAGTATGTTTGTGAGTTATCATTCGGCTAACCTTTCGTAGTAATCTTTGAGCACGGCACGGTATTCCAGTGGCAGTTCGCGGGCAAAATTTTCGTTCAAGGCGGCGCGGTCGCGTTTACCGAGCACTTCCCACTCCTGGCGTCCGCCTTTGGGTTTAGCGCCACTGATGGCACCGGGCATGTACATCGTCAAGCTGTCTTCGAGCGGTGGGTCGGTGGGGTCGGTTTGAACCGGGTCATCTGAAGATGGTGGTGCTGGGGGGCTGAGGAGAGCATCGATGTAGGCGATGATGACATAGCGTAGTTGTTCACCCGCTTGGTGCTGTTGATTGTTGGCGTCTTTAGTATTTCCTGATTCGAGTTTTGTGGCGGCGTTCGCGCTGAGCTTGCTGGCCAGTATGAGGTGTGTCTGATAGGTGGCGAAGAACTGCCTGGTCTTATCTTTCTGGGCGGCGAGTGCTTCCTGGAGTTGTGCAGGATCGACATTGGCTCCCCCCTGGCCTGCCGGGAGGATACCGCTTTCCGTAGTGATGCGTGCCTGGGCGAATGCGGCGGTGCGTTTGATCATTGCCTCACATCGTTGGGCGAGCTTGCGTTGTTGGGCGGTGAGTTCCTTGCCAGATTTGGCATCGGTGGCTTGGGTTTGCCAGAAGAGGACTTTTTGGTCGGATGCCAGGGAGATCAGGTCGAGGACGAGGGCTGATTCCGGGGTTACTTCGGGTGTGGGTGATGGTTTGAGCACGTTGACGAGCAGTTCCATCAGCAGGGTCATCTGTTCGTTCTCTTCAGCGAGGGTGGACTCGGCCAGCTCCATGGTTTCGGCAGCGGCATCTTTATCGCCTGCATTGAGTTGTTCCAGCACGGTGGTCATGTGTTTGGAGCTGGTGCTGTTGTTTGTTTGACCGGTTGTCTGGAGAAGTTTGTGTGAGTAGGATTCTGCCTGGGACTGGAGTGTTCCTTGTTGTGCAGCCAAGGCTTTTACTGCGGCATCATCTTTGACTGTGCTGAGCTGATTCCTGAGTTGGTTTTGCTGCATGCGGAGTAGTCCATTCTGTTTGAGGATATGGTGATAGAACTCGGTGATCTCGAGCATGTAGCTGTAGCGTGGGGTGACGGTTGCCAGTTCCTTGGAGAGTTTTTCCAGCGACTCAGCGACGAATGATCCGGCGTCGGCGGCCTCCTCCAAGTCGTTGTCTTCGATGGCGGTGGCAGCGGCGTCCATGTCCTCCTTGGCGAAGAGGAAAACGGTGCCGGATTCAACCTGGTGTGAGAGTGGGTCGAGTGCCTCGAGCACGGCATTGACGGCGTGGATTAGGTTTTTCTGCACGATGGCGAGTTGTGGGAGCTCGTTTTCTTTTGCCTTGGCGGTGGCTTTGACGAGGTCGACCTGTTCTTCTTGGATATCGATGACGTAGGGTGCGGGTCGCAGGGCGGTCCAAGTGTCATTCAGGGCCATAGCCATATGGGATGTCTGTAGTGACTGGTCGGCGAGCAGTTTGGTAATCTTCTCGATCATCTCTAGGGTGGATTCCTGGTGCTCGATCGAGCCGTCGATATTTTTTGACTTCAGCGCGGTGGTGGATTTGTTCATCGATGCCTCAAGCTGGGTGAGGTGGCTGATGAGTGGTGGGATGTCATCACTTGGTTCGGTTTGTTCTTTATTGAACTTATCCACTCTGTATTTGAACTTGGCTATGTCTTGGGCGAGTTTTTCTTGGAGACGCGCGAGGTGAACGGCTTCCTTGTCGTTCTCAGCGTCCTCGGTTTTTTCGAGTAAGTTGAGCTGGCGTTCTTCGAACTCGGTGATGGCAGTGGTGTGTTTACCCATGCCCATGCTCAGGCCGGCGAACTGGGCGCGCTCGGTCAGTCGGCTGATTCGCAGTCGGATGATTTCTGACAGAGCATCAAATGATGCTTCAGCTTTTTGTTGTTCCGTGGCTGCTTGTTGTTGGTCGCCTGAAGTGATGTGGGCTGTCGCTTGTTTCATGGCATTCTCTGCAGTGGAGAGCAGATTTTCGACCGGTGGTTTGGGTGGCAGCTTGGTGTCGAATAGGCTTGGGCGACGTGCCGGGATGGCGGGTATGAGTAGCAGGTGAAGTTGCTTTTGCAGATTTGCCTGGCTGCGGGTGAGTTCGTCACGGCTTTGTTTGAATTGCTCGGGTGTCAGTGAGCTGATCGTTTCGCGCAGTTTTTTCTGACTTGTGGCTTGGGTGATGAATAACTCGTTGGCTTTGTCGAGCGCTTCGTGTTCGGAGCCGATGCGGAGTCTGAATTCGGCGTAAAGTAGGGACTCGATGACTTGGGCTTGGAGAGCGGCGGCTTTTTTATTTCCTCCAGCTTGGCGGATTGATGTGGCGGCCTCGAGCATATTGGGTTCGACACCTGCCAGGCGCAGTTCTTTGATGAGTCGGGACAGGTTAAAGGCGACGAGTGCGTCTTCGATGGTGCTTTCTTTATCTTGTGGCAAGGAGCTGAACAGGCGTGTGACCCACTGGCTGAGTTGCTCTTGGGAGTTGGCTAGGGACTCGGCGTGTGAGCCGGATGATTCTTCTAACAATATAGTTTGTAAGCGCATCGGCGCCTGGTTTTCGGCGATGGCGTGGAGTTCCCGTGCCATCACCTCGGTGGCTTCTCGGAATCCGATCTGGAGGACGAGGCAGCCGAGTTCGCGTGCCGCGCTATCGACGGAATGGATGGCGACGGCGGAGATTGCCGCTTCGGACTTCGGATCTTTCTGGACGGCTGCTGCTAGTTTTCTGAGATTGGTGGCAGCGAGTCCGACGTGTTCGTCAGCGATTCTCTGGAGGTCTGAGTGGAGTTTGATAAGAATGCCGCTGACGTTTTCATTGCTTATGTTGTTGGCTTTCAGATCATCCAGCAGATCCTTGATGCCTAGTTTCAGCGTGCCAATACGCTCGCGCATGAGGTCTTGTCGGACGGCCTCGAGTTGGCAGCTCTGAATGAATTCGGGTGCGGATGGGTCGAGTTTGCTAACGGTGGAGTGGACCTTACGTTCCTCGCGGTAGAGGGCGCGGAGTTTGCGTAGCAGGCGTTGCCTTTGCATGAAGATTTGTTTGAGGTAGTCGCGCTCGGAAAGGAACGTGATGCGCCGCGCTTGGGAGCGTGCAACGTGTGGCCCTTCAGCTCCGGGATAGCTGTCGGTCAGCTCAACGACGAAAGATACTGTATCGCCGATGGCGAGATCTGGTAGGGTTTTGCGGTAGTCCCAATCGATTTTTTGGGCGCCACCATCTTTGGTGTCGGGAGAGGTGATGGCGATCTTCTGTTCTGCGATTTTATTGACGCGGTAGGCGATGTGGGTGGTGCTGATGCCGTGGTCGTCTCTGCCGCGGAATACGAGGTCGAGATTACGTCCGAGGGTGGCGTAGAGGTTTTTCTTTGGAGATGTTAGCTCGGCACGTGGTGCTACGTCTGGGGCGACCTGCAGGTAGTGATTTGGGCTGGTGAATGAGAACCCGTGATCTTTTTCCACCCATGAGAAGCTATAAGCGCGCGACTCGGTTGCGGGTGCCTGCATGGTGACGGTCAGTCCGTCTGGGCTGATGCTGAGAGTTTTTGGGTTACCGCCGGTTGGGGTGTAGGTGGCTTTGCTGACGGCGCGGTCAAGGGTGAGTTGCCATTGGATGTTGGTGCCCTCCGGCACGGTGACTGTGAGAGCTTCGACTATTTCTGTCGGGCGTTTGGTGTAGTCAGGGTATTGTAATTCGACGTTTGCCTGTTCGATGCGCGGGGATGAGATCACTTGGACTTCTTGCCATGGGCTTTTGGCGTCGCCAGCTGTGATGCGGTATTCGAAGCTTCGGTAGGCGGATTTGATAGTGTATTCGCAGTGATGGTCGTCGGAGATTTTCAGTTCGTGGATACGTGGCTCACCGTTACCGGTGCGGAGAGCTAGCTTGGCGTTGTCTGGGATCACACCCAAGACCCTAGCCTTAATGACGGTTGGGGAACCTTCTTTGACGATGATTTTCTGGGGGTCGAGCTCAAGCTGGGTGCGGGTCGGGTAAGCGACGGCTGACCATGGTGGGAAAATGCGGGCGATGCCAGCAGCGAGGAACGGGCCGTTATATATACTGAATGCGACAATGAGAGCGGCGAGGATCAGGCCGATGGTGAGTGGTCTGCGTAGGCCGCTGAAGATCACAACTTTTTGGGTTTCTAAGTCGGTGATGGATTCCTCGGCACGGCGGCAGGTAACTTCTTGTAGCGTGCGGGAAGTGCCGGGTGCCATTTTTGACTCACTGAATTGGACGGCGGTGACGAGCAGGCTTTCGAGATCACCATGATATTCCTCGATCTGTAGAGCGGCACGAGCGGCATTGAACCGGCGGACGTTGCGCCAGCCATTTTTCCACGCTTGATAGAGCGTGATACCCAAGATGATGGCGAGCAGCGCGATACGGAAGGGGCTAGGTAGATCGATCAGCCAGTCGAGTAGCATGGCGACCAGAAAGAGTACAATGCCCCAATGACAGAATGCCAAGAGTCCGTCGGCGAAGTGTAGCATCTGGCTTCGTTGCCAAATGCTCTTTACGCGTGCGTTGAGTTTTTCGAGTGGTGTGGCTAACGGTTTGTTGGCGTTCATGATAAATCGTATCGTCTTCTAACAATCCACTCAAAACCCATCAGGGCGACGAGCAGGAAAATGATCCATCCGTTGTCCCAGAGCGAGCGATCGGTGCGGATGGTGGAGGTGTGGGGTTCGCTATTTAAGAGTGACTGTAGTTTATGAAAATCCATAGCAGTGAGGTAGGTTCCGCCTGAGAGATCGGCCATTTTCTGCAGACGGTCACGCTGCATGTCGGTGTTGGCCATTTCAGAGTTGATGTCGGCAACCTGGAATTCTGTTGTGCTGGATATTTCGGCGTCGGCTGAGTTAGCCTCCATGCGGTAGCGTCCTGGCTGGAGGGGTGAAAAGTATCCCTCGTAGAGGCCTGGGTTGGAGAGGTCGGGGCGTAGTGTCACGCGCCGTGGTGGGGAGTCGGCTGCATCTTGATGGGTGACATTGACTTCAAACCCGGACTGGTTGACGGGGTCGAATGCGTCGTCGAGCACGTGGGCATAGAGCTGGACTTGCGCGCCGCTTTGGTAGGTGCCACGGTCGGTTTCTAACCGAATTCTTTTATGTTCACCCATGAGGCGTGACAGGGTGAGAAACTGGATCGACTGCGACCAGGCGCGCCAATGATATTTGTCGCCGGTTTTGAATCGGAGTAGCCACAAGCGGTCGGTGCCCATGACCATGCATTTGCCGCTTCCATAGCGGTGCCATGCGACGAGTGGGTAGCGTTCGGAGCGAGTTGACGAGTCGGACATCTCGGCGAGCACGGTAGCGCCTGGTTTAGCTGACAGGAGTGGTGGGACGCGATCAAGGGGAGCGACGCGGGTCCATACGCGGTCATTTTTTTCTGTTTCGTTTTCCAGCGTGAGCACTAGGCTGCTCCTGCCTTCTGGGGTAAGCACGGGGTGGACGCTGTCATCGACTTCTTGCCATTTTCCTTTGGGGTCGAAATTGACGGGGAGCATTTTTTCTATTGTGGTGCCGGCGTAGCTAGTGGGTGCGAATCGTGAGCCACAGAGCATGAGCAGCGAGCCGCCGCGTTCCTTGATGAGTTCTTCGAGGCGAGAAAGCTCGTCGGCGCTAAAAAACTTAGCATCGACGTCTCCGAGGATGACGAGATCGTATTGGAATGCGTCCTCACGCTTGTTGGGGAATCGTGCGATGTATTCGGTTGAGTTTTGTGCTAGTTCAGGTTGGGCGCGAGTGGCGATGAATGTGGCGTTGATCCGTGGGTCGCGTTTGAGCATGGCGCGCAGGTAGCGGTATTCCCAGCGGGCGCTGCCTTCTATACAAAGCACGTTGATTTTTTCATTCACCACGCGGACGCTACGTTCGGTGTGGTTATTTTCCTCGGTGGTTTCATCGGCGAACGGAGTGATGGAGACCTTGATCCGAGCGGCACCTTTATCTTGCACGTTGACATTGAAAAAGAGGTCTTCGAATTGCAGCCCACCTTCTAGTGAAATGCTTTTGGTGGCTACGGGTTGATCGTTGAGGAGCACGGTGATATCGGCGATGCGTTTTTCATATCCTTTGGAGCGGATTTGCACACGGACAGGGACTTTATCACCCGCGAAGGCAACTTCTTGGATGATGACATTACGGATGGAAACGTCATCGGGTTCTGTGATGCCGATAGGGACCGGGTAGACTGGGATGCCGTAGCGGCCGAGGTCATTAAGTGCTTCGTCGGCGCGGCGCGGTGAGGTGTCGAGCCCATCGGTAAGCAAAACGACACCTGAAAGTGGTGCGCCTCGATCGATGTTAGAGAGCGTTTCCAGTGCCTCTGTGATGGCGGTTCCAGCGTCATCTGCTTGGAGGGTGTTGAGGGTTTCGGCGGCATTGCTTTGGTTATCGCTGAGCATGCGCAGGGAGTCACCAAAGCGGTAGTAGCTGATGTCGATATTTTCGCCTAGGGAGTCGAGCATGCTACTGGCTGACCTCGAAAGCAGGCTTTTGGCGAGATCGAGTCTTGAGGCGGAGGAAATTTGCTGACGCTGGTTAGCATCAAGTTGTGTCAGTGCTTTACTGACATCGGTGGACTCTGAAGATGGTAGTAGGTCGAGAGCGGTGGCGGCCTCGGCAACGTCCTCGGGTTTTTTGCGTTGGTCCTTGATCGTCATGCTTTTGGAGACATCGACGAGGACGGCGAGTCGGCGTTTAGTGGTATGGGTTTCGGATACCACGGCGGCGGGTTCGAACAGGGCGGCAACGAGCAGGCTGAGTACGATGAGGCGTGCGAGTGCTAGAGCGATGCGTATTTTCAGCGGTAACCCTTGGCGGCGTATATAGAGGTAAATGGTAAGTGCTACGACGGCACCGAATGCAGCTATGAGGAGACCAGATGAGACTGAACGGGTCCAGATGAGCTGTTCGATTTGAAGGTTATTGAAGAGCCAATCGATCATTATGAATTTTTTGCTGTGTGTGCCGTTGTTGGCGCAGGTTTGTTTGCAGGAGATTTCTTTTTAGCCGAGAGGTGAGGCGCACGGTGTGTTGTGAAGTGAGCCAGCAGACTTTCGATGACAAAGATGATAAGTCCGGCAAGTAAGAGTGTGCGCCAAAATGAAAGCCCGGAGCGTGCTTGCTGAATGGCATCGAGTAACTCTCCCTCGGAACGAGCGATCATGATGTTGGTGTCGCTGAACTGCTTGGTCAGGTCGTTGGCTAGGAGGCAGGAGACATCAGATTCGCTGGTATCGACGTTAACGGCGATGGGCATGCTAGGTGAATGCACACTGACGCGGGCGAGGTAGAAGCCTGCTTTATCGGCACGGTCGAGTAGGGCGACGTATTGATTACGGTATTCGTTGACTGGCACGGTGATGGTTTTGCCTGCTGGGGTGTCGAACTCGGCGTTGCTGGCGTCAGGCTGATCGACGTAGGCGAGAGAGAGGGAGTTGCCGACCATGCGAGGTTTTTCAAACTCACGTGCTGTTAGGTAGGTGACCATTTGCTGAAGCAACATAGGAAAAACTGGTGTTAGAGCCATGTTGTTCCACGTTGGTTGGGCTGAGGAAGTGAACATAAAGACGTGGCCACGACCGATGGCTTGCTCAATGAGGAGGGGCGAGGCACTACCGGCGAGTGCGAGTACGGTGGAGCTACTGGCTGAGGGTTTGACTTGGATGACCTTAAGGAATTGGGTTTCGCTGAGTAGATCCTCGGAGAGGGAGCGAAGTGGTCGGCAGACGGAGTGATCTGGGATACTTGGCTGGAGGGGTGTGCCCACACCGGCATCGTTGCTGGTATCGATAGTTTGTGTGATGACGGCTGGCAGCAGGGTGTTTCCGGATGTGAGTGCTGAGCGATTGTTCCAGATGGCGGGTTTTGAATCATCGCCCGGAAACCAGACTAGGCCGTTGCCTGCGCGGACATAGCCTTCTAATTGCTTTGCTTGGTCGGGAGTGATGGCTGGGACATCGGCGAGGATAACGACGTCGTAATCGTTGAGGTTTTGTGTTGGCAGGTTGACCCATGGGATGGATTTTACGGAGAAGTCCTCTTGGCTGGTGGAGTTATCACGTGCACGAAGTGCGGATGCGATGAACCCTCCGAACTGGCTGGTGCCTCCGGATGTGCCTTCGACGCATAGGATTGAAACTTGTTCGCGGATGACGGCGACGGTGCGGCGTGCGTTATCCAGTGGCAATGCATCATCATCGAGTTGAGCGGAAATTTGTGTTGGCCCTGGGTTTTGGAATGGGATGAACAGAGAGACGTTTGCTGAGGAACGTGGAGGGATCGACGGGATGGTTTTGGTATCGGCGTTGATGTTGTTAGCCTGTCCGCGGACCACGACATTGGTGGCGGGGGTATCGCCAAAGTTTTTAATGGTTGCCCGATAGCGTGCGGTGGTGCCTTTACGTAATACACCTGAGATGAGTTCGAGGTCAGTGACGGCGAGGTTGTCTGAGCTGCCTTCGATAGGTGAGATAACCACGCTGGCGTTCTTGCTGAGTTCTTCGAATGTGGTTTTGAGTCGGCTGGTGTCACCTGCCCAGTCGTGTTGCTGGGTATCGGTGATGATGTGGATTTCTTTTTGTCCTGCGTCCATGTCATCGGCGAGTTTTTTGAGTCGGCTTGAAACGCTATCTAAGTTCAACGGTTCGTCGGTGGGCTCTAGGGTTTGGAGAATGCTGCCGAAGCGTTTAGCATCGAATGCCATGTTGCGAATGGCGACTTGGTGTTCGGTTCCGAGCAGGACGAGAGTGACCGGGTCACCTTGGTGGATGTTTTTTGTGATGAGTTCGACCTTCTCGAGCGCCTGCTCGAAGCGGGTCGATGTGCCGTCGCTGTGTTGCATACTGAACGAGGCGTCTAAGGCGATGATGACGCCGGCGCGGCGTTCGCCGAGGGTTGATAAGATGCCGCTTTTTGGTTTGTCTAAAAATGGTTTGGAGATGGCGCATACCAGCAGCAAGACCGCTAGGCAGCGAAGAATTAGTAGGAGGATGTCGCGGAGTTTGATCTGGCGTGAGCGGATGTTGACTGCACGGTTGAGGAACTGCATGGCCGCCCAGTCCGTTTGCTTGAACTGGTGTTTATTGAGTAGGTGTGCGAGGATCGGCAATGCGATTCCGAGCGCTCCAATGAGGAGGAGTGGATTAAGAAAATTCATATTAGCGTGCTCCGACGGATGGACCCATCATATTGAGTGAGCGGTTTT
>Ga0222716_10000279_pt1 | contig 42375 bp, 44 predicted proteins | sample C33_13DmetaG_FD_165044 | JGI IMG/M metagenome (GOLD analysis project Ga0222716, IMG submission 165044) | Estuarine water microbial communities from San Francisco Bay, California, United States - C33_13D | ecosystem: Environmental > Aquatic > Marine > Unclassified | place: USA: California... | reverse complement strand
TAGCATTACCTAAATCTACATTTCCGTTAAATGTGGCCGTTCCACCAGCAGTAAATGTTGTTGTAACAAGTGTTGCAATTGTTGCATTTGTGGATAATACATTGTTTGCATGAACCTCTGCCCAACGGAAAGTTGAACTACCAAGATCATATGTGTTATTCGCATAAGGCAATACATCAGAGTCAACAGAAGCATTAATTGTAACTGTATCTGAAGTAGCGTTGCCAATGTCTGTGTTACCTGTTGCACTGAGTAATGAAGAAACTGTAGAAGTAACAGAATCTGCTGTATTTAATGTTAAGTTTGTACTTGATGGTAATGTAAATGTTCCTACAACATTTAAGTCACCGCCTACTCTTACGTTACCAGTTACATCTAAAAGACCGCCAACATATAGATTTTGATTGACGCCAGCGCCGCCGCCAACTACCAAAGAACCTGTTGTCTTACTTGTTGAAGTCGTTGTATCAGTGATTGTAACAGCACCGGTTACACCAAGCGTGCCTCCAACTGTACTATTACCAGTCGTTGCGTTGACAGTAAACTTATTAGTAGCTACATCGAAGTTACCATCAATGCCAACCGCGCCTGTAATATCAACCGTACTACTAAATGTACCGGTTGCAGCAATTACATCGTCAACAAAAATGTCTTCCCACCTTTGTGTGGTAGAACCAAGATTATATGAATTGTTTGCGTTTGGTATAATGTCGCTGTGTATGTCAGCGCCAAGTGAAATAGAGTCTGTTGCGGCGTCGCCGAATGTTAGATTACCACTAATTGTAGCATCGCCTGTGACTGTTAAGTTTCCACCAATTGCCAAATTGCCCGAAATATCACCATTACCATCAACATCAAGTGAGTCTGATTGAAGTTCACCAGTAATATCTACACCGTCTGTCTTTGTGGTCAGTTTAACATCTGTTGAAGTTGAGTTTGCAAAATAAAGCCTTACATCACCCGCCGCACTTTCGTTCATATCGATAAGTAATCGTTCTGTGCCGGCTACTGTAGAATAAATTTTTACAGAACCATCTTCTTCTGTATCTGTAGGATCTTCTAATGTTGTTTCAATACGAGCATATGTCGTTTTGTTACCACCATCATCTTCGCCGGTAAAATTAATTGTAGATAAAACATCATTGGTTGCCGGACTTGCACTGTTGCGATATAAATCAATAGTTGGACCCGCGTCGGCAGTTGCTGTAGTATCTTGAATAGTAAATGTAGGATTGTCGTCAACAAGTGAAAATACGCCGTTTGCGTAAATTTCATCCGAGTAAATTTTACCCCAACGATTTGATGTTGAACCAATTGTTAGAAGAGTATTTGCGTCTGTTCTTGGTAAAAATGTTGTGTCAATTACTGCATTGAATGATATTTTATCGGAAGAATCAGAACCAATTACCACATTTGCGTGTGTTACTACATCACCATAAACTGTGAGTGTATCAGCAACAGTACTATTGCCAATTTCGGTGTTTGATGCTATAATTAAAGTTTGTGTATTAGAATAAGCATCTGTTACATCGCCGCCGCGTAAAGCGTCACCTACAACAATTGTATTTGCAGAAAAAATTCCAAGAACATGAGAGTTGCCGGTAGTTTGAGATCCGTTAGTACCATTGGCCAAAGAGACAGCAGCAGTCGTGACGATAACATTGCTCATATCGTCAAAAAGATCATTCGACTGAGAAAGCCACCCAGCGAAAGTTCCTGATGCCGTGTCTATTTGCGAATAAGTTTTTGCCATTTTTTATTCCTAAATTCTTTCTACAATTGTTTTCAGCAATGTTTTAATTTCAATCATATCGTCCCGCAACTCGTCCACTTCAATTCTCAATTCTTTCATGCGTACAGACGATGCTTTTTGCATTTTATATCTTCTAAGACCTTCTACGTCTGTATTTATAATAGCATTTGTAGAGTCATCGCGGATATATTTGTGTTCACTCATATTATGCCGCCAATGCAATTGCTCGTATGTCTGCTACTCTAGGCACCCTATGATGGCCTGAAGCAAGCATTACAATCTTGATTTGGAAGTACTTAAAGTCATTATAGACGGCTGTACCATCTGTATATTGGAAAGTCGATCCATCAAACGTTCCACTATCACTTGCTCCAACTGTTGTTGGAATGTTAAATTCAAATTCTTTAAAGTCATCTCTGTTATTAACCTGTGATATTGGATTGCTTGCCTTAGCGGTAAGTTTTGTCCAAGACCTTGTGTTAATATCGTCTGGATCTTCTTTGTTCAAGAACTTTGCATATACTTCAAGAGTGGTTCCTGTTGGTCTATAACCAGTCAAGAATACTTTGAGGTCTTCAGCATCTAATCCATCAGCCAGTGAAATTACTTTTGAAATGTACTTACTATTAGCAGCGCCGTCTTGAGTATATTCATCTGTACTATCATTGTTAATGTTATATTCATAGACTTGAAGTCTTGCGCTATCAACAGCAATCGATGGAGAAATGAATTGTCTTCCGCCAAGTGTGTTTAAGTTCACTTTAAATTCAAATGACCTGGTATCACCGTCGCCGTCATAAATTTCATTGCTTCGACTTTTAATTACAGATTCTTTTTCTATGAGATATCTATAGTTGTTAAATTCAATTTCTCGTGTTATACTGTAATTTGTTGAATTACCTTCATCATATAATCTATTAATATTTCCAGTTACAGAAGTACCAACAGGATTTGTTCTGTTAATATTTGGCGCAAGATAACTTACTTTTCTGTTATCAACACTTTGTACAGTTGCAGTAGCTCCACTAATTTCACCGGTTATTGTATCGCCAGCAACAATAAACTTGTTGTCGGTGTTTGCGCCTCTTGCATTAGAATGATCTAAGTGTAACCAAACATCTTCAAAAGAGGTATCATAATGTGTAACTTGACCTGCAATTGTTTTATACCAGTTAGCTGTCGCATTAGATGTTTTTGGAACGTCTGCAAGAACAATCACAGTATTATTGGTGACGGTTGCAACTTCTAATACATCAACCACCGTGCTATTTGCATATACAACAACATAGTCGCCAGATTCAACGGTTGAAGTAAAGGTTGTCGTAGTACCTATTAGTGTTGTATTACCAGCAACCATATTTACTGTACCGGCAGAATTTGCTTCTTCAATATAAGCATATTCACCAAGTTTGAAGGCCGCAGAAGCAGAGTTTATAGTTAAATATTCTGAATTTTTATTTACAAAAATGGCACTACCGCTAGATTGATTAAATTTTTTGTTGTATAAATTAAACTTTATATTTTCATCTTGTACTGCTGTCCATGCTCTATTATTTGTAGATGTAAACAAAGTACCGTCATCCATATCCCTAACAATTGGAATATTTTTAAGAACATCTGTATCACCTGTTTTGGCACACCAAATTCTATAATCTGGATTGTCTCCGTCAGGTAATAGAACAAAAGAATATTCTTCATCAACCGCAAGAGCGACTGGCGCAGGAAATGTAAATGTTGTAGCCACAGAAGCATCAGCACTAACCGAAACTTCTTCTGTTGTTAAATGTACTTTACCAAAAGGCAATACTTCTTGTGCAGGAAAACCATTATTTGTTTTCCTGATATACATTGTTACGCCCAAATCAGAACTTTTTTGAGTAAAGAATACATCAACTTTGGACAAGAACATTTGGTCTGATCCAGGAGCATGTTGTTTTTTAATCAAGAACGTCTGTGCAATTGGATCATTGGCCGTGCTGGCGTCACCATCACTTTGCTGTTCAGGCTGAGGAGGTGGATCTGGAATAAATCCTGTCACAGCGGTTGATGTTTCTGTTCTGTTCCTGGTCGTTGCGTTAATTTCAGTTTTTGGACTTTGAATATCTAAATTTAAAGCTGTTTTTTCAACTGAATAATTAAAAGCATGATATACTATAGAAGCTGATGTAATAGCATTATTAACTTCAGCAAAACTTGACGTATCTGCAAAAACCAAGTTTCTATCACCGACGTGGAAAGTTCCTTCAGGTATTAAAAATACGCCTCTTAAAACACCTCTTGTGTCTGTAGTTAATGTGGCGCCGAAAGCTCCACTTCTTTTAAAAACTCTTACATTGGTACCGTTTGGACTTCCTGTTTGTATCGCCGGAGCACAATGAGCATCTACATTCTGCCCATCAAAAAACACATGTATTTGTGTGGTCGGTCGAAGGCCTGTCACAACAAACCGAATAGGAATAGACCTCATAAAAGGATTAAACCTAACATCTGTTATAAAATCGCCAACTTTTTCCTTTGTTGTACTTCCATTTGTTACTTTAATCTGAGCGCTTGTTTCTTTAATTGTTTTTACTGTAGTTGTTGTTACTTGTGTACCACCCGCAACTCTTCGTCTTGATGTAGATGAAGAAGATCCTGTTACTTCTGTTTTTGGTTGCAGTAGAGACAAGGCTTTGTTTATATTATTTGTAAAATCCATAAATGGTTTTGCAAGATCGATATCGATATCAAACGCAGGAGCACGAGTAACATCATATCCAGCATCATATTCTGGAAAAATACCTACTGTGCCTTTAAAGTTCCAAAACTGAGATACACAGTTTCTGCCTTTTGTAGCATATGGATTTTCTTTAAAAATAACATCGGTAGATTGCAACATTGCTCTTGGCCCATAATTGACCATGTTAGTTAAACCACCAGTTTTAATATCTAAATCAATATCAAATTGACGAATTTCTGGCTGTAACTCTCCAACAGTTGGTTCTACGGATGCTGCGAATTCAGTATTTTTTACATCCGCTGCAAATAAATCCGTAAATGAATCTGTGAAGATACCGTTTTTAAATCTATTGTTACCATCTTCATCAACAATATCTTTGTCTTTACTTTCCATTTCAAGTTGATTTAAAACAGTATAATATTCCAATTGCTCAACTCGCCTATCAATTTGAGCAATATCTTGCATAGTGTAACCTTTGTTTTCAATAGGTGTTATTTTAACACCATATTGAGGTTTTCCAGCTGCGTTTGCTGTTTTAGATGGCAATGCAGGATAAGCAGGAACGTATATTGATGCAATGACCATGCCTCTATTTGAATTTGGTGGCGGCAAAGGCCTTAAATCAGCTGTACCACCAATAATTTCAAAATTACCAGAAGAATCTAATACTACCTTATCTCTACGAGGTAAATAATAACGATAATCGAGAACCGCATTTACATTTGGCGATACGTTATATTGAGTATTATTACTGAATGTAATCGCAGCATTTACTGCGGTTGTACATGTTGGAGCAGAACCAAATGTAGTTGCAATAGCTACTGTGTTTGCAGCATATGGTCTAAAGTCCATAACATCGCGTAAATCATATTCAATACCATTTTCTGATCTATAAACCGGAATTTGTTCTTCTGTGACAGGAGAAGCGCCTGTAATATAACTATCTACACAAGCAAATCCGCGACCACCAGCAATACCGCTTGATCTTTCAAAAACTTTTACTGTGAAAAGAAGATAGTCGCCAGAACCAATTGTTAGAGCCCTTGCTTTCTTTACATAAGAAAGACCATAGTAAGCATCCCTTTGGTTAGGAACCAATCTAAATCTACTTGTAACATCAGAACCATCAGTTGCGGTTGAAAATGTTGTTGTATGTTTTCTAACAGAAACAATGTCATAAACATCAGGTAGACCAAGAGAATATGTGCCGGATGTACCACTTGACGCAGCTGATACAATAACATATGCTGTTCTGCTATTTTTAATAATTGGTGTTGGTTCTGTTGGTTCTGCTGTATAATAAACGGTAACTGTGCCGTCAGCCGAGTCTACATCTGTAAGTTCCATTGTACTACCGCCGCCGGTTACACTAACCGTCGCATCATCCAAACTAATAATATCATTGCTTTGTGAAACAACAATGATATTTTCTCTTTTTACGGTATCACTTAAATCAGTGCCAGACAAGGTAAATGTTTCGTCAGTCAACGTAATTGTTGCAGCGTTTGATGTTAATGTAACATCTTGGTGCGTAGAATATGTAAATGTTGTATTTTTACCAGCGCCTGTAAGAATTTCTTTAATTGCATCACGACCAATTGGAAAGAAAGATTTCTTAAATGAGTTGTCAACAATAATTGCTTTACTTGCAGCTGAAAGAACAATGTCAGCACAACCTAATGCACTGCCGCTAAAATAAACAATTGATTTAACATCATTTCTAAAGTTTTTACTAGCTGTACTAATACGAATATCAAAAAGGTATAACTTATATTGACATGCAGCACTGCCTTGACTACCAGAATGATATTCAACAGCGCGAGCCTTACAAGTACCAATGTTATTGCCTGTGCTTGTTGGCGAACCACCAGTAGCAGCGTTTTGAGCAGTGTCATACAAACGAAGTGTTACTAGATTGTCTGTTGGAATTTTACCAATCAATTCGTCTACAACAACATAGTGACCAATATTTGGTGTTAAGTTTTCTCCGAGTTCTTCTTCAAAGTCAGTAGAACCATTAGAAAAATATCTACTAATCTTACCATATGTCTCAATTCTTTTTCCGTCAACATATGCTAAAGTTGAACCAAAATCAGCACTTAAATGAGTACCGTTTGCTGAAGAAACTGAAATAAATGGTGCTCTTACTGTGTAGTTTCCAGATTCTTCTGATGTTCTGCGCGCCATTTCATTACCTAAAACAGCATATTCAGTCTTTTCTTTTCTTTTTACTGGAAATCCGTTTTGATATTCAACCAATGTAAAGAAATCTTTATCATCATTTGCAGCTGAAACTGTTTTTACGGTTAATGTAGGAGTAAGTTTAAGCCTATCTGCGCCTGGTGCATTTTCATTAAAATATCCAGCAGCATTGTCAAGAAGAGTTGTATCATTGAAACTATTGACAATGGTTTCTGTTGTTAAAAATCCTACTGCTAGTCTTTCTGATGGACTTGTATCGTATTTACTAACAATAACAGATTGTTCATCTACAAGAACAAAATTTCCTTTTTGATAAATGACGCCGGAGCCAATTTTAAATCCTATGCCATTTCCTATAGAATTGCTTTCTACACTACCAGCTGCCGTTACTGTAGTAATAATAGTACCAGTAACAGAACCACTGCGAATTTCAATGTTTTCTGTTGCGGAAAATGTTTTGTTTGCGCCATTGCTTTTTAGATATTTAACATGTAATGTATTAAGATTTGGACTTTGTGCTTGTAAACCATTTGATACCAGAAGAATCTGAGCTGTTACGCCAGTAGATTGACCAACAGCATATTGATCTTTATATGCAGACATGACAACTGGTTGACCATCTGTCTGAAGGTCAAGAATTTTTACATAAGGAAAAGGTCTAAGAAAAGTAAACTGACAATCTTTGACAATCGTGCCTTCAATAAGAATGTTATCACCAAATCTTTCGACTTGTTTTTGCAATATAGATTGCAATTGATTCATTTCTCTAGCTTGAACAGCTACACCTGGCTTAAACAAAACACGATGAAAACCTTTTGTTTCATCGTAATCGTCCCAGTATGGATCTTGATTGAAATTTGTTTCTAAGCCCATCTAAATTAACCTCTTAAAATTCAAAGATAAGTTTTATTTTATCAGTTTGGTCGTTTGCACGAGTAACAGGTGACATATTTTCTATATATATTATTTCTCCAGAATTGTCCACCAAATCAGGATCAATTCTTCCTGTAATTTTTGCTGTAGCACCTGTAGTATTTATAAACTCTTTGTCAGTATCTACATCAGAAACGTTAAAGATTCCTTTTACGTTTGTTAGATAAATTGTTCTATTACCGCTTTGATAACTTCTACTTCCACTTACAATGCCTGTCGAAGCCGTAGTGTTTGCTGAATTATCAAATGGTGTAGTAAGACCAGCGTTCGTATAAACTTTGAAAGTTGTTGATGTTGTATTTGCAACAAAATATCTTGTTGGTGATGTATCATCATCCAAAGCGGTACCATCTAATCCGCTAAATGTAATGTTATCACCATTTGCAAAAGTATGTGCTATAGATGTTGTCACAATCGGCGGACTTTCTTGTGTAATACTTGTAACATATCTACGGATTATATCTGAAATTGAGTGTACATAACCAGAAGCAGAATATTGTCCTTCTGTTTGCGTAACAAGATCATCGTAATTAAATCCGGTATTGCCTACACCGTTAGCCGAACCTGTATCTGTAATTGTCACAGGCATTTCTGTCAATTGACTAAATGTATTGAAACTTCTACTAATACTATTAATTGTTGCAACTGTACCGGATGAAAGACCTTTAATTTGTGTATTCGAAGAAAAATCACCTCTGATATTGCGAAGTCTTAAAATATTACCACTGCGATTACTGACTTCAGCTGTAGTTCTACCAAGATAGTCTTCTGTTAACATACCTTCTTGTGTGCTGAATATTTTTGCAACAATTGAATCCGTTGTTGGATCGATTGTCTCGCCAATGGCTGTAAATCCTGTTGTTGTACTGTTTGATGATACCTCTGTGCCGTTTAGTTCAACAGTAAGATTAAACACATCATCGTCTCTGTTTGCCCATGGTGTAAACACAAATCTGTTTTGATAATCGTCTTTGCCTGCAACACGAGCATTAAGTCCTGTATGAGTGTACGCAACAGCACTTACATCTGTAATGTTTGTACCTGTTGAAACATAACCATCGGCGCCAGCGGTGTTTGCTGAATTGTCTACTGAAGTTGATAGACCAACATCAGAATAAACTTCAAATGTGGTGTTACTAACATATTTTGCATAATAAGTTGTCGCACCAGTATCATCGATTATCATGTCGGCTTCAGTAATAGAACTAAAGATAACTGGTGCAGCGTTTGCAATACCATGTGCTGTTGTGGTTGTAACAACAGCTGGATCAGCTGCGGTAATTGAACTAATTCTTTTAATGATTGGTGTTATTGATGAATTACCAGATGTAAGAATATCACCAGTGCCGATTAAAGTATCGCCAGAATCCCTTAATAGTAAGATATCTGAACCACTTGTTTCAAGAACAACGCCTTGTGCTTCATTATCAGAGGAGTCTGTCATGGCAAATCTATCAGCACTATCAAAACCGGTTGTAGCACTTACGGTTGCTGTTTGATATCTGTTCAGTGTATAAGTATATGTTTTAAGTAAAGTGTTAGACGATTGTGGCATATAGTGAATAATAGTTTCGCCGTCTGTAAAACTACTTGCTGTTGATGTTGTTAAAAACAATTCAGCGTTTGCAAACTTTGGATCTTTAAGTAACCCTACTTTGCGATAATCGTTTGCAATAGAAATTGTATTTGCTTCAGAATTTGCAAATTGTACAGAAATACCTACTTTGTTTGCATAGAATTCGTTTATAACATCCGAACCGTGTCCACCAGGAGGAGAAATAATTGGCTTGACAACTGCGGTGTTTGCTGATACAACACTGCCAGAAACAATCAATCCAGTATTTGCAGTTATGGATACATTGGCATAAGTATAACCAGTGCCGGCAGTAACAACTTCAATTGTTGAAATTGAATTCGCCGTTGTATTGACAACAGCAATAGCAGCTGCACCTGATCCGTCACCAGTAATAGAAACACGAGGTCCAATTTCAAAGAAAGATGTTGTGTCTGGTAGTGTAGAAAATGCACTATCAACAAATATTCGACGCTCATTGCCAGTTACAGTATATTCTGCGACTGTGCGTACTTGACCTGCGCCAGTACCAGATCGAATATAGAAAGTATTATTTTTATAAAAATCTGTATTGGATGATAAAGCATTACCAATAACTTGTACATCAGCAACCGATTTTTCTACGGCTCCTTGTACAACAAGATATCCATCTTGAATACTTACGCCGTTAACTGCTTCTAAATCAATTGTAAGATCAGGAGCTCCTTTGACATTGGTGATAACAGCTGAAGACAATGTGACTCCATCATCTGCAACATATATCGAATCGCCGTTTGCATATTTAAAATTAACTGTACCTGGTACTAGATCAGTTACGTTATTACATGTTACTCTAACTGTGCCTGAACTGAGAGAAAATATTAGAGTATTACCGGCAACAGCAGCTTCTTTAATAAATCCTGATGCATAACTGTTATAGTTAACGCCTGCATTATCGATACGGAAAGTTTCTAATGAACCAGCAATAGCATTTGCTGTAACAGATGTGTTTGCAATCACAGGAAGATAATCATCTGTGGCAAACTTTGCATAATTTGCAGCATCAACAGTAAACATGTATTTCCATTGATATCCGTCACTTGTCTGATAGAATTCATCTTCAGCCGAAGTCTCTGACAATAATGGTTTTGCTGTGGAGGGTACGCCGTCGTTATTATCTAAACATTTAAATACAGAATAATCTCCGCCAGATTCAGAAACAACATAAAAATTCTTTGAACTTAAGGTCGTATCTGCATGGTCATAGTTATCATATACGGTGCCAGTTACCCACGGTATATTGCGAATCATATGTTTAATATCAGCTGATGTTACCTTTTTACCAAACAACATTTCGTCATATAAAGAAAAAGACGTTTCATACAAAGCTGTATTTGGCGACGGCGGCGCTTCATCATCCGTAAAAGGAAGACTTCTCGCGGCAAACACATAGTAATTTGAATTCGAAGTCTCCGATACGGATTCAACGAATTGCGCGGCCATGTGTGTTTTAAAATTTTCTGTTATTAACTTCATTCTTTTTATGACACCGATGTTGAAACAGTTGCAATACTAGTATTAGCATAGGTTATATTACTATTTATATCAGAAATTTTAACAAAGCTACCAAATAACTCTGTACCAGAAACGTGTAAAATATCTTTTACCAAATTTCTATATCTATCTAAAGCTACGCCAATCTGAACATCATATGAGTAATCTTGATAATATCTATTATCATGAATCTTCTTATCATGACTAAGTTGTGAATTTCTTGTGGTCCAATAACCAGAACCAACGCCTTCGTGTTCTGTCACAGCTGTTGCGGTTATTGCGAATGAACTACCAGTTCTTTCTAATGTCATTTGTGCACCGTTAAGATAACCATATCCAGAATCAACAACTTCAAGAGAAGAAGCGACGCCGTTTGCAACCTGCACGATGCCGGTTACAATTGCATTTTCGCCCATGGCTAATGAACCAGGATCACTTGCCACTAAAGTAACAGTAGCGGTTGCATTACTAGAAGAACCACTAATAGGACTACTGGTATTAAACGATGTATTAAAAGATGATCTGGTTAAAGTAAGTCTGGTTAATGATGCCGTCTTTACAATGCCTTTTGCAATAGCATCTTGATAGATCGTCTCACCAACACGGAAAGAACCAGAAGTAATTGTTATATCAAGTACTATATCTTTTCTGGCATATGACGCAATATATCTGTTATGAACAGAAACAAAAGGATCCGCATTATAACCAGAACCTGGATTAATGCGCGTCAATGATGTAATTGTACCCATTGTAAATGTATCATATGTAAATAAATCTGAAAATGCTGTTGTAGAATCTCCGTTTGGATTTCTAGCGAATCCATAACCAAAGTCCATATTTACTGTAACACTTGCAACAGAACCACCAGTAGCAGGTAAAACAGCGGTTGGTGTTTGATAATATCCTTCACCAGGAGTATCTACTGTGATAATTGTTATCGTTCCAGAACCATCAGTTGTAATTGTAGCGTTTGCAAATGTTTGTGGATCGCCGCCAGCAAAACCACCAGCAGTAAAGGTAATTTGACCACCATTAGAATATCCAGTGCCACCACTATCGATGGTGATAGAGTCTATAAATCCTACTCCAGAATTTCCGGCCGTACCTACAATAGTATCTAAGAAACTAATGTTTGCCGCATTATTTGCACCAATAAAATCTGTGTTCAAAGAAACTGATTCTTCGTTTTCTAAACTACCTGGTTGGAACGTTGCAGAGTCGCCGGTAGCTGTATCGTTTAATGTAAGTATTAAGTTTGGTCTGTCTACAATATTTAAATTGAGAAGTCTATCTAATTCTCTTACGGTGCGAATAGGTATATTACCATCTTCAATATAAGAATAAGCAGAAGTGTTTCCGTACAAACCAACACATGTTGTATTTTGACCAACAACAATTGCACTAATTGTACTATTCGCTACGGTGTCTATAATACCATTTGCCGTCGGAACGCCATTGTACCAAACTTCGGTTGCGCCAGTAGATGATACAGCAGACATTTCTCTAACAGATTGTGTACTAACGCCGCGTATTTTTTTGCCTGTAGTAAACTCACCAGCTAAAACTTCTACAAGAATTGTATTTGCATCTTGTAAAGACGATACTGTACCAGAAGCTCCAGCAACAGTAACACTTACACCATTCGTTGCAATTTCTGCTGATGTACTTGTTGTCAATCCTACTATGTCTTCGCCTGCTCTAAAAGTACCCCAAGAAAGATTACAACTTAATGTTGTTGAATTGGCAATGTCAATGATTGTACCAAAAGCATAATCGGTGATAAGTTGTGTACCGCCAACAGGCGAAGCAGCCGAAAGAATTTTCATTTCAATAACTTCACTAACACTAAATCCGGTTGTATCATCTACTGTAAGTGTAACTTCTTGTTCTTCTTGTACAACCTCGTCGACCTGATAAACAACATTAGTCGCTAAGTCAATTAATTGTTGTGGTCCAAAAGTGCCGGTGTTGATAACAACAGTTACATTTGAATTTGCAGAAGCATCTGTTGTTACACCATCAGAATCGGTATTTGCAATTGCGACAACATATGAATTTGCTGTTTCAGTATAATTAACGACTTTTACAACAGTATCATCTGCCGGTGCCACTGAAAATTCTATGTGAGTGCTGTTTGGAACTGTATAACCGCTTGTTTGTACAACATTGTCCACAGTAACAAGAACCTCATCGGCTTCATTGGATGATCTTGCAAATATGGTTTGGCCGTTGTGTGTGCCGCTGTTATATTGTTCTGTATATGTTAGAACACCAATAAGTCTATCTAAGGCAGTAATAGAACCACTATTTGTATTAACATCTGTGGCAGACAAAAGTGCTAAAGTTTCTCTGACTTGTTGTACAGTTTCAAATTGAACAAATTGATTATTTGTATTAGAATTATCCACAAATAACATTGCAGTAGAAACACGAACATCTGTATAGTCGTTTGTTGTGTTTGCGTCATCTGGTGTGTTTAATGTATAACCAGAACCGCCGTTAACAAGCGTGAAATTAACACGACCGGTAGCGTCTGTTGTAGAAACAACGCGAGCAAGACCTTGTTTGCCGGTATCGTCAATAACATTAAAAACATCACCAACTGTATTGTTTTGACCGCCATTTGTGATAGTCAAACTAGTAAGTGAGCCTACCATAACAGGCGCGCCGACTAAATTATTATCATCCGTGATTGTTTCACCAGTAACAAATTGTCCTTTGAGATTGCTGATATAGATAATATCAATTGGACGGCCGCGTATGCGTTTTGTTGAAAAAGACTCAACGAAAGCCTTTGCACCAGACTGTGATCCTGTCACTTGTTTGCCGACAAATCCTTTTGTCCTAGAACTGCGAGATAATTCAAGATACTTTGGAATATTCCATTTACTATCTGATAATTTAAATAGATCATCAGCAGGATAATAAACTTGTGCTTCTTGATTAAAGATTAATTTTAAAAGAAGTTTTGCAGATAAAGGCGTACCCTTTGACCTGTAATAATCCATAATATGTTTGATAATAAATCTTTTATCAACCGCGGTTCTAAATCTAAAATTATTTAAAAATTGATTCGAAAACTGTTTGATATATCGATCTAATGTTTCATCAATGTCTCTATTTTGAAACATACCTCTTGTAAGTTTTGTGGCAGAGTCATTGTCTTTTTCTAAAAATTCGAAATAAGCCTTAACAAAGGCAATGAAGTCCTCTCCTTCTTCTCTGTAGATAGAAGGAAATTGTCTTGCGATATATTCAGATATTGTTTGACTCTGATTATGCATTATTGTCTAGCCGTACTTACTGTGATTTCAATATCAGCTTGTCTAATCGATAATATTTTAGATTTTGGACCAATAATATCTTGTATGTTTGGTCTACCGTACAATTTAATTGCTGATCCGGAGAAAGCACTTACATTTAAATTGCGTATAACAACTTTGCCGGTTTGATAATTGACCGTTCCGATATTGCCATTTAAAATTTGGAAACCAGTTGATGTATTTTTAATAACTTCAATTACTCCTAATCCATTATCTTGTAAAAATGCTGTTTGTCCTTGATATGTAAAGTTACTAGATTTCAAAGCTGGTTTGTGCAAAGTAATATCTTCGCCTGTTGTTAATGGATGATCAAGTATTAATTGATTTTGATAACTACTGTTAAATGAACTATTTGATCCTAATGCAGGAATAAAGTCCAATATCATAAGCAATTCAGTATCATTGGATATGATCGCTGGATCAGCATCATCAATCACACGAGAAATGCGTGATTGCCTGGCGTTCTTTTTAAAATCATTTAAGTAAGCATTGTTGTATGTTGATAAAGCTGTTTTTACTTTATCAATGACACTACCTGCAGAAATATCTGATAGATTATTGTTATAGTAAACATGCGAAATAAGTCTTACATATAAGAATTCTGGATTTACAACGACCGGTTCAATTGCAAGAGGACACCTATCTTTTAGAAAAGCTCTATACTTTTCTTTTGCACTATCAGAAACGCCATCAGAATCTTTTATATCAACAGCGATGATAACTCGACCATATCTTGGTGGGTCAACCTCTTCACCACCATAAACAGACACAGCTTGAATTTCTGCAAAATGGTTTTTCAAAAGATTTTCATAGTCAGATTCGGTTACGGCACGATCTTGTATTTGTATAGACTTTGGTGCATAAAACTTAATTGATTCAATCGATTCTTGTGCGGCGCCGCCTTGTGCAATAGACCTAGTTGTTACTGTTAAATTATATCCTGATACCGTGTTTGCAGGAGAAAATAATGATGCACCGTTTGCGTCTTCGCCTCTGGTAATTCTATATTTTACTTCAATAACTTTGCCTGTATCTGGTTGATCTCCAAATACATCTTTACCAAAAGTAATTTCATAACGATCTTCTTCTGCTGGTTGTAAGTAAAATACTTTATCGGCAGCTTTAACATCAAATAAGTTTGCTTTATAAACATATTCTGAAGAAACAGCGCCAGCTGCAGATGATTCATAAACACGAACCACGATACTATCCGTGTCTATTCTTTTATTTGATAGAATATATCTTCCGTTTGTTGTTGCATTGAAGTATTCAGTTTCTATTTTTCCTTCATATACAAAAACATTATCTACCGAATAAACGCCATTTGTTGCTGTTACTGTAAGTACTTCGTCGGTCAAAAACGTATAAGAAACGCCATCAACCGTGGTTGTAAATTTTGTGTATTTTGGAATGGTAACAAATGCAGGAGTGTCCGCTAATGTGTTTACAACAATTCTAATTTTTGCTGTCGGACTGCGATAAGAACGAGGAAGATAGTTTAACTCTTTACAATGTGAAATGACAGACGATTTTAATTGTGCCGAATCGATAAACATTTCACCAATGGCCATGTTTGAATAGAAGTTATTCGTAAAGGTGTTATACGCCAATACATCCAATAATACAGATAGATTTGACCCCTCATAGTCATAATCTTTAAGGATATCTTGTCCTTTCAAGAAATCTTTTAGACTATTTTTGATTTGATTAAAATCAAGTTCTGCGATTGGTGTACCACTGTTCGTAGCCATTTATCTTACTCTTTCTAATATAATTTGTAAGGTGATCGGATCTTGTATATTTATCACTCGAAATATAATAGACACATCAACCGTATGGTCATCAAACGTGTCCGCGACCACAATGTCAATAATCTCCGCTCTAGGTTCATGTGCTTCCAAAACATCCTTTATTTGTTCCTTTATCGAAATAAACGTTTGAGGAGTTTTGTTTTCAAAAAGTAATGCCCTTATATTACCGCCAAACGTTGGATTATAAAGTCTTTCGCCTCTATCTGTCAATACAATATTTTTAATTGATTGCTTTACAGCATCAACATTGATTTTTCTTAACAACGTATTTTTAATAGGATGTTTATCCAGATTCGTAAAGAAATCTGAATAAATTTCTCTTTCTGTTCTAGGCGTAAGGCCAACCATACTGTTATCCTTTTTATTTTATTTATAATATATTTATAATAAAATTACGCAATTAAGTTTGCGACTGCCTGTTCATTTACTCTACTGCCATCAATTAACAAAGTGTTTTTTATGTCTTTCGGCGATACAGGTATTTGTGCTGGTTGAAAATGTTGAGCGTCGCCTTCAATAGGATTTGTTATTCCGTGCTTTTCAAAAACCTCTCTAACCAATCCTGTATATACTTTGCTACTCTTACCGAACCATGTGCCATCTACCATAACTGCTACATCAATAGCCATTCCAAAGTTATGCCAAGTGTTGCCTGGCGGCGCTGCTGCTTTGCCTTTCATTGCATAGTAACTAAATCTGTTATTATCATCTGTAATGTCTATAAGTCCAAAATTAATAGTGATATGATAAGCTTTGGTCGAATCAGTACTATAATACTTGTCAATGAATTCTTTAACGGCATTTGCAAATGCTTTTCTAACCGCAGGATTGAGACTGTTTATGTTTTTTGCAATCGCAGCTTTAAATGGACCAGGATGAAAATATGCTTCGTCAAACACAGTTACACCTGTAACCGTCTTGTCTATTTTCACAATCTCTTTTCTTTCAACAACCTTTCTGCCGTTTGTAGCTGGTTTAACCGCTTTATCATCACTTGCTTTCTTTATATCTTTTGCAATTGCCTCTGCTTTTTTCGTTTTTTCTTTAGCATAGTCCGTTTCTTGTTTAACCTTTGCATCACGATCTTCATTTGCCTGCACAGCCTGAACTTTTGCAAGATTTTCTTTATCTGCTGGTTTTGCGTCTGTATTACCTTCTTGAATAACTTTAGAAGTTGCAACAGATTGTGTTTTAACACTCGCTTCACTTTCCGGCGTAATATGTTGTTTTGCGAAATCATTTAATTGTTTTAATGATGTTTTCATAGGCACAACAGCACCAGTAGTTAAGTCTGGTAATTTTTTATCTAACTTCTCAATTGCCTTTTCTGTATTCTTCGTTTTAACTTCAACCATTTTCTTAGTTTCAGCCACACACGCTTCACACACTTCCAAAGTAACAAGTAAATCTTCAGGAATACCAGACTGCAACGATTCTAAATTCTTTTTTACGGCATCATCAAAAGCTTTTGTTTGTTCTTGAAATGATTTTTGTACCTCAGAAAAACTTATAGTTGGCGATGAAACTGTTGCTTTTGAAATAGAACTTGCTGCGCCACTAGCAGAACTTAACAAGTCTTTTGTTATGGATGTTACCGATTTAGCAGATTCTTTTAAAATTTCTTTAATGTCGTTGCCTACACTTCCAACAAATCCTTTCACGGCTGTTTCTAAATCCATATCTTTCAATGCTCTTTCAGACAAATTCTCTGCTGTTTCTCTTGCTTTTCTAAGAGCCTCACACCCACCAGCCGCTTGTGTGGTGAATGTTGAAAGTGATTTAGTAATGTCTGTCATACTTTCAATTGAAAAGTCAAATTCGTTTATATCTTCGCCATCAAAACCAGAATCATATAAGGCAGCAGACAACTGTGACGAATTAAACCCTTTTAATTGTTGTGTAAATCCAGATAATTGAGACGGCACAGATGGAAAAGCATCGACAGCTTTAGTAAGACTTTCTTTAAAAGCATTCATCTGAGCAGACGAAAAAGCTTCTTCTGGTTTGATACTATTTAAAGCAGCAAGAGAACTTGTAGAATCTGTTGCTATAAGATCACCAATATCAGTCTGTGGTACATTAATTGATGTTAACGCCATTTTATACCTCTATTCCGTGTTCGTCTTCAGTAATTAATATAGAATCAGTAAACTTTGTATATCCAGTTGGGGTTAAAGTTTTAATACTTGCAAACTTTTTAATTGGTGGATCACCAAGCAAACTGCGAAGCGATGGATTACTATCATATTGTTTAGAAGATGTAACATATGTTGGTAATTCAGGATCATATACATCTATCCAAGAATCGTATGTTGCATTAGCCGCTGCACCGTCTGTATTGATATCAACCCTTGAACCTTCTATCGCCACATCACCAGCACTTTTGATATGCGTTTCTAATGTTGTTGTTGAATAAAAATTACCATTTGTAATAAGGTTTGTATTGCCTTCAGTCAATATGTAAGTACTACCATTTACATATACACCCAGGTCAGTATCAGTTTGTATACGAATATCGTTATTTGCATAGGCCCATAGAATACCAGTGTTTGCGTGTATCGTAATATTATCTTTGGCTTCCATATGATGATTTACTTTTGCATATGAATTAATACTGCCAAGATAAGCCTCTTGGAAGATAGAAGAACTTTTCATTTTCATATAGTTTGCAGAATTGATTTGAATTGTACCCGCAACATCTAAATCATAATTGCCATGAACTGTTGTTTTCATATCACCATCAACAGTTAGATTGCAATGACCTTCGATATTAACTGTTCTTGCACCTTTGATAACTACATCTACATTGCCTTTTACAATGACTTTATCATTCATTTCAGTGATTGTATATCGATCACCCATGACCTTGTTCAACTGAGAACCATTTGGCATCATTTCTAAAAATGTGCCAGTTCTGTGTTCAATGTTAATTCTTTCAGAAGCCGGTGTATCGTCAAATTCCATAATATGACCCGATTCGGTTTCTTGAACTTTGTTATAAGGATATTTTGCGTTATATGATGGATCAGGTTCGCCCCATGTATACCCTAAGTTTTCTTCTTGATTTACATATCTTCTAATGACATATGTTTCTTCGATGTTTTCAGCTCTTGCCAAACGAGATATATCTGGTTGATATAGATCAGCGGCTTTTGGATTGTAATCTGAACCACTGTATGCGTTTTTATTATCTGCAATCGTTGTAGGCATACCAGGCATAACACCAATCACCATAGGATGTTGTGCGTCTTCACCATCAAGAAAGAAACCAAAAACCCAAGTGCCTGTAAGTGGTGGTTTGTAATTCAAATCATGTACGATAGGAATAGCCCATGGCAAATCAGCCGTAGGAACTAAATTCTTATCGTCTGGATGAATATCAAAACAACGAACCTTAATACGACCCATGTGTCGAGGATCTTCACGATCTTCAACAACACCCATAAACCATAATAGATTTCTAAACCCACCTGTTGCCATTAATCAACTCCATCTTTTCTTAAGTCTTTGGTAAGTGTTAATTCACACTTATATTCTTTACCTTCAAACTTATGTACAATATCATTTATTAACCAAAATCCAGAGAAAGATTTATTCTCCTTCTTCTCAGAATTTTTTTCATTAATCGCATATTCTGGAATATTTAATTTAAGAACATCACCACAAGATAAATCATTTCTACCATAAATTTCGATCTTACATACAATACTACCAAGATAGAAAGAACTTGACCGTCTATGTGGTGTTATTTTAATATAGTTTTGATTTGGTCTATCATCATCAACAAAGATTAAATCACTTACAATCTTTTCATCAAAAAATCTTTCGATATATCCGTCGGTATGTTTAAATCTAACGGTTCTATCTAAATGCGTATAGTCTTCATAATTGTCTTTATACTGATAAGGATGAACGATGTATTGTTTGTTTAAAATATCTACTTCAATTGTATCAGAAAGCATAGACCCTTCGTTAATTTCATCTAATGTATTTTGAATTTGAGGTATCGAGAAAACTAAAATATTTTTCATGGCTTCAAATTTATCTTTTGCACTGGCAGAATCCATAATAGAATGATTATATACATTTTTATCTGGAAAATTTGTTTTTGCATCTTTGACTAATTTTTCATATGTCATCATCTTATATGCGGTTCTTGTTTGAAAGAAAAGATAATGAGAACTTAAATTGTCAGGCGCAAACGATTTTCTTTTCAAAAAATCAATAGTACTTAAAGGTGATAAAGCAGGTATTACAAGTGTTTGTGTACCAGCTGAATCTTCAAACTGTATTTCTTGTCTTGTGTTTGGTAGAAGAGTTCTACTTTCATCTATAAGATATTGTTCAAAAACTTTTTTAGCAATCTCTGTTGTTGTACCAGTATACGACTTTTGAATTAGTTTAGAACGACTCATGATAAGTTGAGGAGAACATAACTCTAAAGTATACAGTTGTGAATTTTGTTGTGAACTAGCACCTAAACCAGTCACAGCATAAACGAGAAAGTCTTGTCTAATTTGATTTTTATTCGAGTCTGTATAGGCAATTGTTATAATTTCTTCACCAATAATAGGGAAATTATTAATTATATCAGCACTATCAATAATAGTCAATGTTGCATATAGAACAGCAGAATTAATAGATTCAGTAATAGTAAATGCAGCTATATACTGAGCAATATTATAGGTGCGGCCATTCTCCACATATTCTTTGAGAATAGCTTCATCTATAACATAATATCCAACATCTGCAATATTATCAGGCATTTAAAAGTCTTTTCAAGTTATTTTCTGCAATTAATTTGTATTCGTCGTTCACGAGCAAGATGTTTCTTTTGCTTTCATTTTCTTCATCTTCATAATCATAATATCTAACAGCAGTCCAATCGCCGCCAACAAAATCACCGGAATTAAAAGTTGAAGATAATGTATAAGAATCAGGACTTATAAAATGTGTGTCGATGATGTTTCCTTCTAGGTCAAGGATATTTTTTTTATAATGAACTATGTTATCGGTTCGTGTTGTGTTTTGACCCCATTCAATAGGATCAGTGCCTGCTGGCAACGACCGACTTGCGTACTTCTTTCTAAAATACGCAATAAAATCTTCGTGTGATTTTGGCCATTGTGTATAAGGATCAACAATGTTATTTGACATAAGAACAAGCCAAACATAATCAGTTGAGTCATAATAAAAGTCTGCAATATCTTCTGGTCTTTCTCCCTCTTTCACGGTATATGGAAGAAATAGATAAGGATCATCAGCGCCAATTTCATCAATAACTTTTGTTTTCAAAGAAATATTACTAATAACTTTCTCTACTGAAAAAGAAGAATTAGCAAAAGCATAATTTGTTTTTGGAAAAAATTCGAAATATCTTGACATTTATTATACCTCAGGTAAATATAGCTGCATTTGCTTTATTATTCGCAGATGCATCGGATGTGTTATAATCTTCTTTTGTCCAAATCTCTGACTCTGTTAATGTCATTGATAATTTAACAACTGCTGGATCACCGCCTTCTAAGAAAGCAAGTTCACCTGCGCCTGCATAGTTTACTTGAAATTGACTTACCATACATGTTTTAAATTGAATAATTGCATCATCATTTGATCCAAGTATCTTAATATCAACCATGTCTGGATATTCTAAAAACGCACGACTAGACGCCGCTGAAGCTGCGGCATTTGTGCCTGTCATATTCTTATATTCAGGATGTACATGATATCTTATTTGTTTAATAATTTTCTTTAATCGTTCAGCTTCACTTCTTGTCGTCGGCGCAAGTGTCCAGTCCATTGTGAAGGCTTTTAATTCAACACCACCAAAAGTAAGTGCTTGATATGGATTAAATGTCATACCAACACCCGCTTCTAATCCTTTTTGTGCGCCTGGAAGAACTTTTGATAATGCTTCTTTTGCCATCGATGCACCTACTTGACCAGCAAGATTTCCAGCAGATTTCCAATCTGTTACACCTAAATTTCTCATTAATGATTCTACAACATCTCCGCCGCCTTGCAAAGTGTCTCTAAGACCGCCACTAGCAGTTGCTACATTTGCTCCGATAGCGCCTAGTTCTTCACCTCTTACTCGTAGAGAAGCGTTATCAAGCAATTGTTCAGGCAAAGGTAACATGATTGATGAAGAAGGAAATGATTCGCCGACGGCTGTTTGTACCCTTCTTTGTGCAAAAGAATACTTTTTAAAAATCAAAACAATAGCGTGTGAACCAATATTATCTGGAAAAGAAAATTGGCTAAAACTTCTTTCGTTTTTCTTTCTAAGTCTTTTTCCTTCGGGAGTACTCATTCATTTGTCCTTGTGGTGTTATAAATACACTTGTAGTATTTTTATTTATAAAGAATTTTCAAAAGGTCCTTAGTAATGAGTTATAAAGGTAAGTTCAAACCTAAAAATCCGAACAAATACAAAGGTGATCCTACAAATATAGTCTATAGAAGTTTGTGGGAATTTAAGCTTATGAAGAATTTAGACGAACATCCAGAGATTGTACAATGGTCATCTGAAGAGTTGTTTATACCATATAAAAGTCCAATAGACAATAAATGGCATAGATATTTTCCAGATTTTATTGTAAAAAAAATAAATAATGGTATAAAAGAGACACTAATGATAGAAGTGAAACCTAAAAGTCAAGTTTTGGCGCCAAAAAAACAAGAGAAGGCAACAAAAAGGTATATAAATGAAGTATATACATGGGGTGTAAATCAAGCGAAGTGGAAGGCTGCGGAAGAATTTTGTTTAGATAGAGGATGGAAATTTATGTTAATGACAGAAATAGAACTAGGTATAAAGTAAAATGGCAGTTACCACATTCGATACACTCTTGACACAAGGCGTTCGTGCTGGTCAAATACCGGCTCGTACACAGCAGGCAAGGGATTGGTATCGTGAAGCAGCAGGAAATAGACGTAGAATCAACGAAAGATCGTTGATTCAATCCGAAACGAGTAGATTTAAATCTCGGATGCGTATTGGCGACATGTATATGTTTTATTATGATCCAAAACATAAAGAGACTTTGCCATACTATGACAGATTTCCTCTTGTATTTCCTTTTAAGAAGGCACCAGGAGGTTTCTTAGGTATCAATATGCATTATCTTCCACTAGAATTAAGAGCGAAGTTAATGGACGCTTTGTATGATTTGAGTGTCAACCAAAGATTTGATGAAACAACCAGACTTAGAATGAATTATCAGATTTTAAGTTCTGCGGCAAAATTTAGATTTTTTAAACCATGTATCAAACATTATTTGACAAATCAAATGGATTCTAAATTCTGGTATGTATTTCCTTCAGAATGGGACATTGCATTGTTTCTACCTCTTGAAAGGTTTGCGAAGAAGAATAAAAGATTTGTACAACAAGAATCACGAAAAATTGTTAGAGGACAATAGATATGGCTTTTAATGTAGAAGCATTTAAATCGACAATGCAAGGATACGGAGGTCTCGCACAAGCAAACAAGTTTCTTGTACAGTGTGACGCACCACCTAAGATTCGTTCTTTTGCTGGTCAAACAGCCGTGTCTGCACAAGACTTGTCTTTCTTCTGCGACACAACAAGCTTGCCAGGTAAGAATATTAATACATTTGATTACAGAAAGCAAGCCTATGGCGATGTTACAAAACTGCCTATGTCTCGTGCTTCAGAAAATGTGCAATGTACCTTTTTCGTTGATAGTAACTATAAAATACTAAAGTTCTTTCAGACTTGGTTAGATTATGTTATCGAAGGCACAGACGAAAGTCCAAACACGATACTAGACGGCGGTAGACAACATAGAGAAATTGGTTTTAAAGAAGATTATGAAACGAGAATGGTAATTCGTGGTTTTTCTGATCTAGGTTCTACAGGCCAAGGTATCGAATATACTTTACATGGTGCATTTCCAATACAGGTCGGTGCTGTTTCTATGGGTTGGGAACAAAATGATACATTAATTAAATTGCCTGTAGAATTTACATATACATATTATACCACAAGAAAACTGGATGGCATTAATCCAGGATTACACAAACCAAGTGGCATAGGTTTCTTTACAAGACTTGCTCAACTTGGTTCTATCGCTGGCGTTATCAGCACAATTAAAAAACCAACCGGTATTCAAGACGCAATTAATCAAGTAACTGGTGTGAGTACAATCCTTAAATCATTTTAACTGAATGGAGTGAAATATTATGGCTTTGCCTAAAATTGAATCGCCAACTTTTATGTTGGAATTACCTTCTAACAAAAAGAAAACTATTAAATATCGTCCTTTTACTGTAAAAGAAGAAAAAATTCTTTTGGTTGCTCTTCAAAGCGGAGAAGCAAAAGAGATTACAGAGGCCGTGATTCAAATTATTAACAACTGTGTCATTGGTGACCTTGATGTTGGTAGTTTGGCATCATATGATGTTGAATATATCTTTTTAAATCTAAGATCAAAATCAGTATCAAATCTTGTTGAATTGAAGATTACTGATCCAGATGATGAACAACAGTATGATGTTTCTGTTGATCTAGACAAAGTAACTGTCCAGTTTGACAAGAACCATAAGTATGAAATTGAAGCATCAAAAGATGTAACAATTTTGATGAGAGATCCTTCTCTTAGTTTGATCGATAACATTGGCGACGATGATGCTATGACTGATATCATCTGTGGTTGTATTGATAAGGTTTTGGTCGGTGACGATGAAGTTGTTTTAATGAAAGAACATACACGACAAGAACAAGAAGATTTTATAAATTCTCTTAGTTCAAAGACAGCATTAGACTTGCAAAGATTTTTTGCAACAGTACCAAAACTTAAACACACACTTAAATATAAAGATGCATCAGGCAAACAAAAAAGTCTTGATGTAGAAGGACTGGCAAGTTTTTTTATCTAATCATGGCTTATAATAGCCTCACAAACTATTATCAAGTCATGTTTGCAATGGTGCATCATCATAAATATAGTATAACTGAACTTGAAAGTCTTATACCATTTGAACGAGACCTTTATTTGGATATGTTAATAAATTATAATGAAGAAGAAAAAGAACGCCGAACAAGGAATTTCTGAAATTAAATGGCTGATACGACCTTACAAGAAGTAATTAACGCGCTTAAAGACCAAGGGGATTTAACGCGGAATACTGGTAGTAACTCTCTCAAAGCTTTAAGAGAAGGTTTGAGTGATACTATTCGTAATACTTCTATGGAAATATCAAATAATATTATAAAATTAACAGAAGCCTTAGTCGAAGGACAAACAAAAGCCGCTGAAGCTGCAAAAGAAATTGCAAGTAAACAGGCTGCAGCAGCTGCATTAGCAGACAAACAGCCTGTTCAATCTGGTCCTAGAGGTGAAGGTGTAAAAAATGTAGGCACAGGCGTTGGTGCTGCTGCAAGTGGTATTGGTAAAGGATTAGGTTTCGCTGCTCTTGGTGGTGCTGCGTTGATGGGACTTTCATCAATGCTCACACTTGATGCTGATGCTATCAAAAGCAAAGTAAGTACATTATTATCAATCGCTGACCTGCCGGGTATGACAGTAAAAAATGTTGCTGGCGTAGGTCTTACATTGGGCGCATTAGGAGTAGGCCTTGCTGCGTTTGGTATTGGTGGTGGTATTGCCGGTATCGGCGATGCGGTTGCTAAATTTACATCTGGTGATAATTGGCCAGAAAGAATTAAAAGTAATGTAGAAAAATTACTATCAATTGCAGACTTGCCAAATATGACTGCTGGAGCAGTTGCAGGGGTTTCTGCCACAATGGGCGCACTTGGTGCTGGTCTTGCTGCATTTGGTGCAGGTTCAGCAGTTGCAGGTGTTGGCGCAGGCATTAACGCAGCAGTAGAAAAGTTTGGAGGCGGTGGTAATTGGGTAGATAACATTGTTACAGATGTTACAAAATTAGTCAATTTGGCAACCAGTTGGAATTGGGGCACAGTAGCTGGTGCGGTTGTTAAATTCCCAACCGTAATGGGCGCACTTGGCGCTGGTCTTGCACTTTTTGGCGCAGGTAAAGCCGTTGAAGGTGTAGGCGCTGTTGTACAAAATGGCGCAGCATATGTCGATAAGTTTTCTAGTGGCGGTGGTTTTGGCGAAAGAGTACACAAAGAAGTAACATCATTACTTAATATTCTAGACCACAAAAACGCAGGATTTGGTGGCGCTGCTAGTTTTATTGCAACAATGGGTGGCATTGGTGCCGGTCTTGTTGCGTTTAGTATTGGTAAAGGCGCAGAAGCTATTGCAGAAGGTGGACAAGCAGGCGTTAAATCCTTTACAGAAGGAAAACCATTCGCTGAAAGAGTAAAGAGTGAAGTTGAAACATTACTTTCTATTATGTCTCTACCAGGCATAGAAGGAAAAAATGTTGCTGGGTTTGCTCTTACAATGGGTGGTATTGGCGCAGGTCTTGCTGCGTTCTCTTTAGGCAAAGGCGCTGAAGCTATTGCAGCAGGTGCACAAGGCGCAATATCTAAATTTACAGACGATCAAGGTTTCGCTCAAAGAATTAAAAGCGAAGTCGAAACCCTTATGTCTATACCAGCACTTGCTGAGAATGCTGGTGGTACAGAAACTTTAAAGAAGGCTATGAGTGACATAGGTGAAGCATTATCTACTTTCGCCGGTGACAAACTATCGTCAGCGTTTAAAAATCTTGGATCAGCAGCACTTGGTTTCTTATCTGGCGACAAAGGTCCGGTTGCAGAAATGTTATCTTTAGCTGATAAATCGGATGATCTAACGAAAGCGGCAGATGCTTTGACAAAAATTGGCAATGCGCTTGAATCGTTTGGTAAAATTAAAATTAAGGCTGGCGATCTAGACTTCGAAGCTCTTGGTAAAAATATAGCAGGTTCTTTGCCTCTTTTACAAGGTTTAGCACAAGGCGGTTTCCCAACAGCAGCTTCTGGTGTAATAAAAATGCCTGGATGGTTCAGTAGTAATATTGATGTACCTTCTGGCGGCGTCTTTGATCCTAAATTAAGACTTGAAGAACTTGCGCCTGCAATGCAAAAGATTCAAGCGGCATTAGGTATGCAAGTTGCTGCAACACAAACAGCAATACCTGCCGCGGCCGTTCCTGATGCAACTGGCACTGGTGCAGGCGGTGCAGGTACAGCGATACTATCAGCACCAACAAATGCTTCTGACAACAGTACAACAAATAATGTTACAAACAATTACAACACTTATAATTACAATTATCCACCAGGCGCAGCAAAGACTGCCGGTGGTGCTGCAGGACAATAAAAAAAGGGGGCAATTTCTCGCCCCCTTTCTCACACCTGCTTACTTAGGTGTATTAGTCATCTTCGGCCAATTTCTTGAAAAACGATAGATCATCGTCATCATCATCGACGGAAGATGAACGTGATGGAGTTTCTGCCATACTAGGAGCCTCACGCTCCTTAAACGAGGGAGTAAAGTCCATCACTGGTTCGTCGTCCTCTGCGGTGATCGCGGGTGCGTGTGAGCCGCCATCAAGTGCTAGGACCCGATAAAGTTTTACTTTAAGTTCATCGTAGCTCTTGAAGTTCTTAGGATCGACGAATTCGTTTACATTGTGTAGATTTTCGAAAACTACACTTTCAATCTGATTATCATCACCATCAAATAGAGTTGATGGACTGTCAAATTCAGATTTGTCGTAATTACGGTAACCTTCAAAGTTGCGAATCTTCAACTTGAAGTCTGCACCATTCCAGATATCAAAAGGATTTACAGGCTGTTCGTCCTGAAATTGTGGGTTCATAAGATCATTAATCTTATCATAAATCTTCTTACCAAACTTGTAGACGAAGACTTTACCCTCGTTTTCTGGATGTGCAGGATCCTTGAGTACTAAGATATTGGCATAGAAGGATAGACGACGCTTCTGTTTACGAGCAATATCTTTGTCTTTCTCATTACCAGAATTCCAGAGTTTTGAATTATACTCCGAAACAGGATCATCCTGGTTAATTGTTGTGAGAGAGTTTTCAATATACCATCCGCCAGGACCTTGGAAACCATGGTCCCAAATGCGAACAAATGGAATATCATCAGGATTTTTGTTTGGAAGGAAACGAATGACAGCATAACCGTTGCCGGCCTTATCGACTTCTGGCTTCCAGAAACGATCATCACCACGAGAGTTTTGCTGAGTGTTGTTGTTGAGTTTTTGTAATTGAGAGGTTAACTTATCAAAGTTAGAAGTACTAGCTTTCTTAAATTGTGCGTATGTAGACATTTATATCTCCTTAGTATATGCGAGTTATCCAAAGTATTCAAGCATGATTTTTTTCATGCCTGAGCGTTCATATTGTAAAAACGGTTTGTATTTACATGCTTTGTAATATACATCATTCCAAATGATTTGTAAAGAGATTTTTTTATTCCAATGTTTGAATATCCCTAAACAATCATCAAATATAATCAAAGTCTCCAATGAAATCTTTCCTTGTAAGAATCTTTCTAGTAGATACGGATGTTGACCATCTGTCACTACAAAGTTACTATCAAAGTCATCTTTCAAAAAAGACAATTCATTTTTAAAATGATATCCGAGAGATTGCTTTCTCTTCAACCATTCATTATATATATGCTCCGCTTCTGACGAAAGCAAATCTCCGACCCACATTTTTCCTTTGTCGGAAACAAAGTTCGCAAGGATCAAACTCTGATAATCTTTCTTTTTAGAAAGCTTGTAAAATTGGAACTTATCCTTGCGAATTTCGAAAGAGTCTACCGTTGCGGTAACTTTTCCTCTATATTTAAAATAATCATAATTCGTTGTAAAGTGTTGCTTTAAAGCGAGATAAAAGGTATATGCATTAAAGGCTTCTTTTGTCGAATATATGCCTGTCATAATGGTAATTGTGTTGTCTTCTCTATCAAGTTTAATTCTTGTGCTTCTTCTTGAATATATGATTTAATTACAGGAATTTTACGAATCATATCAGCGACAGATTCGATTTCCATGTTATTCTTTTCAGCGTAATGTACGGCAGCATCCAGAAAAGATGTTTGACCAGTTTCATCACTTTTAACAAGAGCTGTAATTTCTTGTACAAACAATTCCATACTAATTTTTAATACTGTCACTTTTCTTCTTGCTTCCTTTTTAAGGTTTGAATTTTGTCGGAAAAATACTTTGCTACTATGTCTGAATCTATAAAATCTTTTTTGACTCTTAAATCTGCTAATTCTCGTTCGAAGACCGCCAGTTCTATCCATTCAGCAGCTGATAGCATTTCTTTCTCCCTTGAGTTATGAGTTTAATATAACAGACATTTTTAACTTTGTCAACCTATATTTTAAGATAACCTATTCGAACATCTTCTAAATGACCAGAAGCATCATATTCATCGCCATCTTCATTTGGTATAAAGTTTGGTTTAACTTTAAGGTATTCAGAACCTTTCCAAACAGGCCATAGACCCTCGCCGATATCAAAATTGTGGGCTATGTCATTACCGGTTCTTAGATGAATTTCTATAATCTTATTATTTTTGTATTCAATATTCAAAAAATCTACGCCATCTAGTCCATATAGAAATCTAGGCACTTCATGTGCAAATTCTGGTATCTCACATACCACCCATCTTTCGAATTTTACAAGATTATTTCTTTTATTAAACCCTTGCATACAATGAAAAGGTTCCCATGCAAAAACAGAACCACTAGGTGCGTCTGTTCTTTTATAATCAATGCTGTAATGATTACCATTAAAAAACTGACACCAAAAATAACCAGGTGGTATTAAATCGTTTTCTTTTATATTTTGATTATCGTTTGTCGATATATTTATGACTTTTGCACCGATGCCCATACCATACAAATTGTATACAGGTCTTATAACATATAATCCTGTCTTTTCAACAGGTACACATGCAGGACCAGCCTTATGTCCTAATTTCAATGCAAGTTCAAGTTTATTGAATATCCATCGATGCTGGGGATATTTCCCCCAAGCTTCTATGTCATCCATTTTTTATCTTCCTTGACCCCTATACTTTTTATAGGATTGTCTTTTGGATTTATTCATGGTGGAAGTGGAGATCATAGAGTTATTTTTACCAATGGTCGTCTTCTTCCTAACACCTATGTGAATATAACTAGTACCAATAGATCCCTTTGATCCGCCCTTTCCAGCCATGAATGCCTCCTGTTATTAGAATACGAAACTTAGTCCCGTTTTTACAACATATGTTTCATCTGCTCTCGCAAAATCAACGTTTGAAAATACAACTGCACGATCATTTATGGCATATGTAACCTGAGCGGTCATAGTACCATCATCGCCTGCAACGTCCGTATCTTGGTAACCACCAAGTACAGATATCTTATCGGTTACATCAAAACCAAATGTAACTTCATAACCACGAGTTACATTTGTTGTCTTGTCACTGTCATACATAATCATATCGCCAAAACCGGCACCACTGTCAGCATCAGCAATTGAATATGTTGCAGCAACACTTACTTTACCATATTTTTTTGCGTAACCAACATTGTACCAGGTTGAATCGTTAGATTGGTCTTGAGATATCGATGCACCAAAACCCATAACTCCAACACCTACTTGATAAAAATCAACTTGGTTGTCTTCAGATGTTGTGTCATCCATGGCTACTAAACCACCGACTGAAACTGGACCAAAAGTGCCCATGTACTTAACTGATTTTGTTACCTTATCGCCTGGTTTTTGTACAGCCGAATTGCCGGCATTGTAGAAAACATCGGTCTGATTTGCAAATTCAGCGGCAAGACTTTTTTGCTTACCGAGACTTAGTTCGCCGAATCGACTATTGCCAATGCCAACATATCCGTAGTCTGTTGTTACAACATCACTACCGTTAATATCTGCAGCAACATTTAATTCGCCAAATCCATAGATATCGCCGTTTGATTTACCTTTAACACCAAACTTGGTGTCTGTAGATTCTACACTTAATTCTTTACCATCGGCGTTGCCATATTCGACAAAAGCGCGTACTTCACCGGATCGTGTTACTTCTACCTTTAGTGGTTCTTTTGCTGGTTCTTTAGCTTGTTCTGTGGCAAAAGCAGCACCTGTTAGTACTGTGCTAGCGAGTAACACAGCAGTAAATTTCTTATTTAACATGAAAGTTACCTCTTTTGTATTGGAAAAAGATAAGGGACTAACCGTGGTCCCTCGCGGGTCTATTACGCGACCAACCGTACTGCAAATCAGTCTTTCTTATTTATAAAAGACTGAAGCTTTTCAGCCTGTGCAATTATCTCTTCTGGTGTAAACATCTTTGGAAGATATTTATGAACCTCTTTATAGAGCTCTTGATTTGTCTCTGCTGCACGAGTAAAAGCGTCCCAAGCCATTGTTTGGTATGTGCCATACTGTGCATCTAACATTTCTTTCGCCATCTTTAAAAGATCGAAACGAATTTCATAAGGTGTTTTAGCCATATCACTTCACTCCCTTTGCCATAGACTCACCTATCGCATTAGCAATTGCGTTAGTTTGTCTTACCAATTCTTTTGTGAATTGTGTTTGTCCTTCGATAATTCCTAAGAGCGGTGCGCTCAAAGTTTCATCTTTTACCCAAGTACTGACCCAGGTCCTTTTTGCATTTTGAATTGCATCAATATAAAAATTTGTTAGATTTTCGGTTGTAAGATTAGGTGTGAACATTTTGTTCTCCTTTGTGTGTGTGTTTTAAAAAAATTAAAGACCGCCTAAACCGATCTTTTTCAAACGATAGTTTAAATCGGCTCTATCTGCAATGTTAGAACCAACTAACTTGTCGATTGACGGACTAGGAAACTTTGGTAAGAAAAAATTAAATATTAATTTGATCATTGCCAGTGCTTCCCATAACGAAGTTCGTTACGAATGGATTGAGCTTCTGCGTGAAAACCGCGAGCGTCTAATTCTCTCGCTGTGCGAGCCATTCCGCCACGAACAATAGCTCTATGAATTTTTGAAAGTCTGGATTTACATGCACTTATAAAGCATGTTTCAAACGCGAGTGCATTTGCGATAAGTGTTGACATTTTTTACTCCTGTGTGTATGTCTGAGCGTCTTTGCTCATGTGTATTTATATGTGCAGTGCAACATTTTAGTATGTGTTTTTAGTATGTCTGATAACTCTTAAAGTGATGGGTGATTCTGTTGCTAGGCTCACCCATCGAAACCCCGACAACTTACTGACTAAGCAGCAAGTGCCATTGGTGCAAAATTATCGTTTGCATTTAGTTTTTTTGGTCTATACGCGACCAACCGTGTGGCTCCGATTTCCTAATTGCTGCCAGTCGATCCTATTTCGTCCCCACAGAAACACACTAGCTAGTCCTGCCCATCCGACTAGTATAAGTTAGACCGTTTGCGCTAGGCATTGTCCGTATGCATCCGTCTTATCTAGTGTGCTTGTGGTGGAGACGATGGGTACTGCCCCCATGTCCTGTACAGCGTTGAGTCATCCTCAACACCACGATCTATATAGTAAATTATTAATTGGTGAAAGTCAACCTTTTTTTTCAGACTTCACGAGGGTGAATACACCCCAACCAATAGCTGCCCAACAAATAAGGTTCATTGGTACGATTGCTGAAAAGAATAGTCCAACGACACCTACTGCGATAAGAGCGCTACCATCCCATGATGTGCGTTCTTTAATTCTGCTTTTAACCCAATTAAACATTATAGTTACCTCTTATTGTTAAAATACACCGACCAATGGTCGGTCTTATATTTATAGATTGGCAGTGTACCAATCTGGTATATTTCGATTTGTCCACTTCGCAAAAGATGATTTTGCAACATTATAATAATTACGATAAGATTGAACAGGATCACCTTCCACTATACATTCTGGATAGTGTTTCATAGCAATTGCGAAGGGGGTGCGTGGACCTTTTGAAATATTATTTGGCGGTTTTAATAGATAACTGCCAATATCTTTATTGATCCACGCACCATGGGATTTATTGTATCTATGATTATATTCATAGACCAAACCCATATAGTGTTGAACATGCCACTTATAGTTTTCATCCGACGCCATAGTCCATATAGTGCAAGGATGACCAGTGTGACAGGCCTTCATTAGAATATCTTCACGGCCATCAGGCAGACGCCATCGTTTGATATTGCGTCCGTTGGCCGTCTTTTCTATATACATTTCACCATCTAATAAACGATGGGCTGTAGATAGCATCTGAGCAGACTCAGTTACCATCTTTACCACATGTTTGTCGCAAAGTTGATTTGCAGACTTTATTGGATTTTCATCAACTACAAAGATATTCATGAATAATATTCTTTCAAGAGAGGGAAAAGATACTCATTTAGACTATCTTGGTTTGATTGGTATCGAATACCAATGCCACCTGCAGCATTCCATTTGTCGATGTTACTTTGTTTATCATCTACCAGAATGTTAGGTGTACCATCGACGGATGATACGGCGAACTTGTGTTTATGACTGGTGAAGATGATATTCTGAGGAAGAGGATCATAACCATAATTCTCTAACCATCTACGCTTCCAGTAAGAAGAGTTATCACGATCACCACGAAGAGGTGTTGAACAGATACCCCAGTTAGTACCAGTCAGGTTTTTAACAAACTTAATTAGTTCATAGCTTCTACATACGATGCCTGTTCCATCGACAAACTTTTCTTCGTAGAAAGGATCTAAGTGATAGAAAAAGTTTGTATCTTTAAGAGTATCAAGAACCTTCTCGATGTTTGAGATTTCTTTCCAATGTAGAACCTCGCAATGTTTTTCAAGGCCTCCGAAGAAGTCTGCAATTACACCATCCATATCTAAATAAACAATCATTTCTTTTCTTTCTCTATTTTATGATGCATCCTAACATGAGGATAAACCAGAGTCAAGCAAAAAAATACTTTTTTTTTAAAAAAAATTTTAGTATGTAAGTCATTGATTTTGTTTTAAAAAAAACTATTGACATGATGGTCTGCTTGTGATAGGATGGTATAAATTGAAAGAAAGGCAGCGAATCGATGTACATTTCTATAACTGGTGGAACGAAGAAACAAAAACACCTAGTTAAAGAGGTAGCTCAATGGGCGGCTGACGAGGTTCTTGGTAAACGACTCGCAAATGTTATTGACATTGATTTTGAAATTAAAAAGAAACTTGATGCCGATGGTTGGTGCGAATGGTTAGACGATAATCTTCGACCGCGTGAATTTAAAATTCAAGTTAGAGCTGAACAAAGTATGTCTGATATGATTGTCACCATATGTCATGAAATGGTGCATGTGCGACAGATGGCTCGTAGTGAATTGAAAGAGATTTACAGAGGCGGTCATTGTCAGGTCTGGAAAGGTAAGAAGTTGCCTATAGACACGAAATATGAAGATCAACCTTGGGAAAAAGAAGCATACAAAATGCAAACACCACTTGCTAAAAAGTGTGTAACTGAAACTGGTGTTATCAGCGTTTTGTCAAACCAAGAAAACAAAGATTAGAAACATTAAATTCTCTTGCTTCGGCAATATGATCTGGTTTACGATGCCACTTACCATTAATGTTTTCATTATACCAACCAGATTCTTCTAAAACATTATATAGAAACTGTTGTTTAACTTCCTCATAGTTGGTATCACCACGAGTTACATGCAGTGACAGGATAACTCTATCAAAGTTTTCTTTGCCTAATCGTTCTACATCATTCAGAAGTTCCTTAGAAGAACCGTAATAAGTTTTCCAGTCGCTGTCAGACCTTTGACGGCGACTTTTTCCTTTTACCTTTCTGACTTGATGAAAGTACTTTCTTCCTATGTATTTTTTATGTTCAATGCGATTCACTATCAGATAAACAAAACCAACAAATTTATCTACATCTTCATCATTAAAACTTTTCCCATTGAATGTCCAAGGGTTATCGTAGCTCATTCATTATCAATATCCCAGTCTTCATCCCAGTTTGCGGGGTATTCATCATCATCTTCTTCTATCTCTGCACCGCAAAAAGGACAATAGAAAATATCTTCATTTTCTTCATGTTTCACGGTAAACGCTGCAGCACAGTTTGTACAAACGTGATCAAAAGGACTATCTTCGTACATGGTTTCTCCTATTAACTTGCCCAAACATCGGCCCAAGATCCAGACAAAGCACCTTTTGCATAATCAGTTGCTCTGTTTTCGAAAAAGTTCGTGTGCGTTGGTGCATTGATCATTTCTTCTACCCAAGGCAGAGGATTCTTTTTGACTTTAAAAATACCTTTCATACCCATAGAAATAAGTCTACGGTCTGCAATATAACGAATATACTCTTTCACTTCTGTATCGCGTAGGCCTTGAACTCTGCCCATCTTAAAGGCAAGATCAACAAAGTTATCTTCAAGTTCTACCATCTTCTCAGCGATTGTATAGATTTGAGATTTCGTTTCGTCATTCCATAGTTCACGATTTTCTTCTATATATGTCCTAAAAAGTTTGATCATTCCTTCAGCGTGCATGGTTTCATCAACAATCGACCATGTTACGATTTGCCCCATGCCTTTCATCTTACCGTGACGAGGAAAGTTCAATAACATAATGAATGATGCAAACAAAGCAAGACCTTCTGTGAAGGCTGAGATTGCAGCAACCTTAACAGGAATAGATGCGCCATTATCTACCTTTGAATGAAAGTATTCATGTTTCTCACGCATCGCATCGTATTCTAGAAATTCATTGTATGTAGACTCTGGCATGCCAAGAGATTCGATAAGGTGAGAATATGCAGCCACATGCAATGCTTCTCTTGCAGCGAACGAAGAAAGCATCATACGAATTTCTGGTTGTGGGAATGCAGGTAGATAATTCTTAACATACCCACCAGCAACATCGATATCAGACTGTGTGAAGAACCGAAAGATTTGTGTTAGAAAATACTTCTCTTCTGTAGATAAACGATTCTTCCAATCTTTAACATCTTCAAGCATTGGTACTTCTGTATGAAGCCAATGCGACTGTTCATGTTTTAACCATGCGTCATAAGCCCATGGATAATGAAAAGGTTTAAAGTAATCTCGTTCGTCTTGAAGTTTAAGTTTATTTGTCATCTTTTCCCTCGTAATATGCTTTTAGTCCTTCGTACCCACCTGGTAATAATTTGCCATCAATAAAAAGTTGTGGCACAGTTAAACATTTATATTGTGACATAAGATCAAATGCTTCTTCTTCATCTAAATCTACCTCTTCATATGGTTGATTAAACGACTTAAGAAGAGACTTAGCCTGATCACAATACCAACATGTCAAACTTGTTATAATTTTTACATGCATCTTTTAACCCTCACACGCCAAACATTCTTCACCTTGTGCAATGGCAGCCATGTCAATTTCTTTAATGATATCTCTTTCAATCTTTTTAGATACACGATCAGCCTTGCCAATCTTCTCAGAACGGCAATAATATAATGTCTTCACGCCTTTCTTCCATGCTAGAAAGTGTACAGCGTGCAGATAACCGATATGTGTATCTGGTCTAAAGAATACATTTAAAGATTGTGATTGATCAATGTAAACTTGACGATCAGCTGCATGTTCGATAATCCAACGCTGATCAATTTCCATTGCAGTCTTATATATATCCTTCTCATAATCGTCTAAACACTTTAGATGTTGTACTGAACCATCATTTGCAATAATTGTAGACCAGAGTTTGTCGTAATCTAAAGATGCGTCTTCTTGACATTTCTTTTTAAGCAGATTATCAAGATACTTATTTTTGTTTAAAAAGGAACCACTAAGAGTATCTTGCCTGTATGCATTGGCTCTCCAAGGTTCAATCGAAGGAGAGGTGTTGCCCATAATAATCGAACTGGAGGCGTTTGGTGCGACTGCCATAACGTGACTGCATCGTAGTCCTGTACCAATTGCATCAGGGGCTTCTCCCCTTTCTGTCCCCAATTCAACATTGGCTCGGTCAAGTCCTGTTCGTATATGTTTAAACATTCTGAGATTTGCAGATTTGGCAAGAGCAGACTCCCAAGGGACGCCTTTTCGTTGCAGATATGCATGAAATCCCAAAGCTCCAACGCCAACTGATCTTTCTTGCATTGCTGAAAATCTAGCTCTTGCGACCGAGTCTGGTGCGTTATCAATAAAAGACTGCAAAACATTATCAAGCATTTCAAGAATATCACGCAAAAACATTTTGTCTTTTGACCATTCATCGAAGTACTCTAGGTTGACTGAAGATAGACAACAGACAGCTGTTCTATCTTTGTTTGTTGGCAAAATAATTTCAGAACAAAGATTTGACTGTGCGACAGATAAACCTTTTTCTTTTAACCAGGTTGGTAGTTTACGATTCGATTCGTCGATGTAATGAATGTACGGTTCACCAGTCTGCATACGCATTTCAATAATGCGTTGCCATAGATCAAGAGCCGAAACAACTTCTCTTACTTCTTTTGTGTGAGGATCCCTTAGTTCCCAAGAATCATCAGCATCTTTGTCTGTCATTCTCTTTTCAATAATCTGCATAAAGTCATCGGTGATATTAACACCATGATGTAGATTTAAACAACGGAAGTTTTGATCGCCTGTTGGTTTACGCATTTCAAGGAAAAGTAAGATATCAGGATGAGATATATCAAGATAAGCAGCATAAGAACCACGGCGTGTTTTGCCTTGACGATAAGCCAACGAAGAAGCATCATACATCTTTAAATGAGGCATAACGCCTGTAGATTTGTCATCAGCACTGCGAATGCCAAAACCAATACCAACACCGCCGCCTAACATAGACAACCAATTTGTTTCTGATAGGTTGTCAACAAGACCTTCAGCGGTGTCGTTAATGTAATTAAGATAACAAGAAATTGGCAAACCTCTTTTAGACCTGCCATAAGAAAGAACTGGAGTAGAATATGATAACCAATGTTTACTTACATAATCATACAATCTTTGAGCATGTTCTGCATTACTGGAAAATGTTTTTGAAACAAAAGCAAATCGTTCTTGTGGAGAAATTTCATTGTCCATCATGTAAGATTCTTTAAGTCTTAAAACACCGAGTTGATCGAACAATTGGTCTCGGTTTGGGTCTATTGTAATGCCCATGTGCTCCATTTTTCTCTCCTTAAAATTATTTTTTTGTAATAGCAAAAGATATGCTATATCTCTTAAATTTTTCATCAATAAGTGGTGTTACATAATGTTCTAACCAAGCAGGAAATAAAAGTAATAATGATTCTTTAGGTATCACTACGGTACTAATACCGTAATAAGGATACAAAGAAAGAAAATTATCATCTCCTCTAATAATTTTAGTTGTTTTTGCGGGATCTCTAATCACCAAACTTCCACCTTCATTAGCTGCAGTTTGAGCTAAAATATTTTTTTCGATTTCAAAATCGTCTAAATTTAAATTATGACTATTTGGCGAAATAGGATAATAAACTCCGCTAAAAATAGCATTGCCATTACCATGGGTGTGAGGATGAGACCAACCTCCTCTTTTCCAAATAACATTTGCCCAAAGGTCTTTTAGTTCTAATTTTTGTTGTACATATTCTTCTTTATACCCTACATTTATCATAACAGGAGATGCGACTTGCCAAATAATATCTTTTAACATATCAAAACTTTGATATTTTGTTTCTAGACCAGGAGATGCTTGAGATTGCCAAGTGCCTTCTGTACCACCAAAAGACCTTTTTTCTCCACCTATAGTTGACGACATTAACATTTCATTATCAATATCTTTTACAATCTGTTTATTTAAATCTCTCATATTTTCGCCAAGATTCACAACCCCAAGTGGCGAAGGAAACAAAGATAATACAGTCAAATCAATAGATTTTTTTTCTTCCATTTTATGTCTCACTACCAACAAACTCTTTCATCATAGGAAATATCTTTGCAATTTCGACAGCACACATTTCTGCGATTTGTCGATGTTCTTTCTGCGTACCATTTGCGCTTCGTAGTTCTATATAGTGTACCCAAGATCGAAGGGTTCCGTTCATGTACATGCGCGACATTGTGAGTCCTTCTGGCAGAACAGCACGAGCCTGTTCTTTGGCAATACCATTTTCAATCGCCCAAGAATAAACTTCTTTAGCGCGATTAATAACACCGGCCTGCCTGCGAGACCATTCAGCAAGTAAGTCTTGATATTTTTTATTTTCCATGATACTAGGATCACTTTCAATCTCAATAGAGTTTTGACGATTCTTTGTATCTTGTAAACGACATTCACGAGTAGTAAATTCAAGTTCTTTTATAGGATCAGCATATCGTTGACTAAATTCTTGAAAAGAAAAGGAACGGTGTCGGAGTATTTGTCTCGCAATGTCTCTTGAAGTTTCAATTTCCAGACACGCGGAGACCATCTCCAGAGGCGACCAGTGTTTATTCTTTACAAGATATCGTATAAGTTTCTCAGCTGTTTCATCATTATTTTGATTAGCAGGATTTGAAACTCTTGCCGCATAAGCAATCATGTCTTGTAGAGATTTAGGTCTCTTAACTCCTTCTATGTCTCTAAACCAATTTTCAGGTGCCTGGCTGTAGCTGATTAATTTTACTTTTTGCATCTAACATTTTCTCCAAGAATTTAAATATGTGCTAGCCATGAGGCCAGAATAGCTAGAATCGTTAATAATTCTAGAAAAACTATCAATCGTGAGCCCATTTAATATAACCTCATTAACGTCTTTTCCTTTGACATTTGGCCAAAAGAAGACTTTAAACCCATCTTCAATTGCCTTACTCATTTTAGAAACAATTTGTTTGCTTCTTGGTTCATTGTCATAGATAACTACTGCTTTGTCCTTGTTCTTTAAATCAGACACATTTAAATCAGAACCGGCCATAGCAATAGAATTTTTCAAAAATAAACTATCGATAGGTCCTTCAACAATGTAATATGTTTTAGTGAAGTCTACATTATCCAGACCAAAGATTTTGTGTCTAGATTCGTCTAACATGATCGTTATATATCGTAGTTCACTCTTGTCAAAGGCGCGACCTTGAAAGCCAAATACCTCTCCATTCTTATCAATAAATGGAAGTATAAGACGCGGATGTTCTTTCATATCCAACTTGTCAGGAATAAGAGAATTTACCCACGCAACAAACTTAGGCGCGTAATATAATTTATAATGATTTGAAGCAGGAATCAAGCGTTTTTCAATATATTTTTTTGCTGGATGATCGTGTCGCAGTGATGAAATCTTTTTAATAGATAACAAAGGACTCCCTTGCTTTTTATAAGCAGGTGTGTTAAACTCCATAGCTTGTGTTAACGGTAGTTCATCACGATTCTTATCGCTTTCAAACCAACGATCAGCTGAATATTCATTGAAAAGTGAGGTGTCAAGAAATTTAATAAAATTTCCTAATGACATACTTGCATTACAGTTATGACAGTAGTATACTGTTAGGTCATGGTTCTGTTCAAGAAACCAACCACGACATTTGGATTTTGATTTCTGTGAATCACCACAGATAGGACATCGAAAGTTAACTCTGTAAGGCCGAGTGTTCTTAACAGCAAATCTTTCAAGTCTACCAGATAGTAGATTCACATACTTTAGATCGATAAAGTTCATTTAAACCTCTTCATTATAAGCAGTAGCCTGATTATACGCCCTTTTGCCAAAAAGTAAAGAGATTTATCCGAAAATTTTAGAAATACTTTCCATTTGTGCTAAGATAAAACCGAGTACGGTTGCAACACCCACAACAAACCATCGCCATTTCTCTAGGCGGCTAAGTCTCTCGTTTGTCTCGTTGTGTTGACTTTTGTTTTCAGAACGAAGTAACTTAATTTCGTCTGAAATTTCTTTTTTAAAATCATTTATTCGCGTATGAATTACCTGATTCTGTTTTTCTTGATTCTCTAAACGGGTTTCATGAACAGCCAACATTTTGTCAATAGCAACCGACACATTGCTTAAATGTGTAATTGCGGTATCAAATTTACTGGTCAGAGTAGAGAGCACTGTCAATTCTCTCTTTAAATTATCTAAATCTTCTTTCTCTGACATTTTGTTTTCCCGTTTTGCAGAATGTTCTATTATTTATTTAACGGGTTATCTAGAGCCTCTTGAAGTGTCTTTCTCAGAGCGGCGTCAAGTTTCTCCATTTTTGTGTCAATGCGATCTTCTGTCTCGCGCATATTGTCTCTTGTATCTTTTTCAACTTCTCTATTCAGTTTTTCCATTTCTCGTATAGAGTCGTCTATACTCTTTTGAATATCTTTTGTGCGTCTGCTCGTGTCTTCTGTAACTTTTTCTATTCGATTTATGTCTGATCTTAGGTCGTTTTTAATGTCTTTTGTATAACCAATTGCTTCTTCTTGTTTTGTTTCAATAATCTGCATACGCTGTTCAAATGCTTCAATATCTAATCCAGCAATACCTTCAATCTTTTGATACATTACAAACCCAGCATATAAAGCGCCAATAATAGAACCAATACCAGCCACCGCAGCAGATATTGTCATTGGCGTCGCCTTGATACCAAATAATCTAAACTCTTTGTTTTTGAGATTCTCGATTCCCTCTTCGATCTTCTCCATTTCCTCGCCTAAGTCTTTGTCAGTCATATTATTTCTCTATTTGTCTTTCTTTTTACCTTTAATAGCATCCGCGCCAAAGAATGCAGCTACCAATGCAGATATTGCTACGAAGTATGTTGGAGCAATATCACCAATGATATTTGCTGCTTTATCCGCACCAACAAAAGATGTAATTAAAATCATTATTGGATATAAAAGCATACCAAACAAAGCAAACCATGTCATCTTACGCATAGCGTCGCGTTGAGCATCAGCATCTTCTAGTTCTTTTCTTCTGAATTCAAGATGCATTTCCCATTCTTCAGCACTAATGTGACCATCACCATTTGCATCAATACCAGCAACGGCTGAGGCATCAATGGTTTTAAGAGGGGCAGGTGCTGGCGCAGGCGCTGCAGGGGCAACAGGGGTTTCTTCTGTCATTGTGCTTTCTCCTTAATTCTCGAACTGTAATCGTTTGAGTTCTTGTAATTCTTTCTCTAGTTTTAATATCTCTAATCTTTTCTTCTGTAACTCTAACTGATACAGCGTATCACAGTTCACTCGTGACCTTGGTCTAGCACCAAGTGGTATGACAATTCTTGCATAGACACCAACATCGGTTGTTTCCTGATCAAACATGTTACTGTTGTTTGTAATACCTGTAACACCAAACTCCATCTTTGTCGCTGAGTCAATTGAGTTTGAACAATCTAAATCACCTGCTCTAAATCTATCTTGGCCATATGTGCCTGGTGCCTGAGGAATAGCAAGGTTAAGACTTGCAGATCCTTCAGCAAGAGCAGAAGTACCAATTAATAATAGTATCAGTGCAGCGATATATTTCATTTCTCAACCTTCGAACAAATTCGTGAAGATACAAATGTACCTTGACCTTTTAATATTTTAGATGTAGTACATACATAAGTCAGTTTGTTTACTATTTTCTTTTGAAAATATATTTTCACTTCTTTTCGTTTTAAATGTGGTAGTTTGAATACTCTATCATATGAACCACA
>Ga0222716_10000275_pt1 | contig 42500 bp, 29 predicted proteins | sample C33_13DmetaG_FD_165044 | JGI IMG/M metagenome (GOLD analysis project Ga0222716, IMG submission 165044) | Estuarine water microbial communities from San Francisco Bay, California, United States - C33_13D | ecosystem: Environmental > Aquatic > Marine > Unclassified | place: USA: California... | reverse complement strand
GCCGACAATTCGTTCGATGCCCATGATGTCCACGACCTCACGGAGGTGTTCGTCACAGGCTTCCAATACGGGTTCAATGAGGGACTTGGGTAATTTGTCGGGTGTAATGTTTTGACCACGCTCGCCAAGCAGGAGAAGCGGGCAGTGATTGACCACAAAAAGATTGGAAAAGGTAATCTCGGGTGTGCCGTACAAGGTTTTCATGAGTTCCCAAAGACGGCGGCCCGAAACCTCCTGTCGCTCAAGACTCAATCCAACTATTGGTCGCTTGGGATGAGCGTTCGAAGGTGTGACCAGGGAACGCGGCTCAATGTTGAGAAAGGTCTTCGCCATCTCGGTTGACCCAAAAGGCACACCGCTTTGTGCCATGCCCCATGGTCCTGGATTCATCCCCAACAGCAAGGTCTTCGCCCCCAAGCCCCCCCATTGTTCGAGGTATTGCTCATGATGTGGCCATGCATAATTCAAGGGGTTGGTCGCATGAGCAACGTGGCCGCCGCCCTCAAGGCTAGGAATGGCTTCATCACAGACGACTGACAATCGTCGTGCGGCATCCTTCAATTGCTCAATGACGCTCACACTAAGGCGACCCATTGGGGTTTGATAGTGCTTCGTGCTCAATCATCTTGGCGACGGCTGAGGCCTACGCCGAAGGCGATGGCGACCAATGTCCCCATCATGCTCAGTGATGGCAAAAGGCCACTCGCGTCCTCAACGACTTCATCAGAACCTGATGGGAGAATGATGGTCGATGAGACAAATGGTGAACTTGAGGCTGCACCATCGCTTGCAATCACCGTGCAGGTGACGGTTTGGCCGACTCCGAAACCACCAGTGAGGGTGTCCGAACCGGTGGAGATTATGCTACCATTGACGGCCCATGTGACGATTGTGGTCACTGCATCACCGTCTGAGTCGGTGGTTGAATAACCACAACTGAGCGTATCGTCCACGGTAGCGATCAGAGGTGTAATGATGACGTTGGTCACTTCAGGAGCATTGTTCACGGGTTGAACACTTGCCTCGCAACCGGTTGAATCAACACTCACGCCGGGGGTTGAGTTCGGGCAGAGGTCATCTGCATCGAGCACTCCATCACCGTCTGCATCGAGGATTGTATTGTTGCCACCGGTATTGTTACCAGTGTTGTTGCCGGTATTGTTACCGCCAGTGTTGTTGCCGCCAGTGTTGTTACCGCCGGTATTGTTACCAGTGTTGTTGCCGCCGGTGTTGTTGCCGCCGGTGTTGTTGCCGCCGGTGTTGTTGCCGCCGGTGTTGTTGCCACCGGTGCTGTTTCCGCTTGCAGTGATGTAAGTGAACTGGTATGATGAACTTGAATTCATTGAATTCGGGCAAGCATGGTAACCATTCGGTCCACAATTGAGAATCGTGGCATTGAAATTCAACGTAATCAACGTATTATTCTGAACCGATTGATTGAATGATAATTGCCAACCTGAGTTGTACGTGCCGTTAGCCCAAAGAAGATACCACCAAGTATCAGAGAGGCCTGATACGCCCGGATCATTGGTTGAGGCATTGATGCCAGGATAATTGATGTCTGTGCTGCAAGTGTTCTCGAGGTCCACAGAGACATAGTACGAAGAATCAACGCTGATGTTCCTGAGGTGCAAGCAATGTGCAACGTTGTGCACGCTGTTGTTTCCAGTGTTGTTTCCGCCAGTGTTGTTTCCGCCAGTGTTGTTACCACCAGTGTTGTTACCACCAGTATTGTTCCCGACCTGAATCATGGTCATGTCAGTGGCCACATGCGAACCTTGGTTCACCAGGGTGGCATGGAAGTAATACACGCCATCGGGCAATCCGCTGATGGTGCTGTTTTCGATGCTGGTGGTTGAGGTTGCATTCCAGTTAATGTTCCAGTCATACGCATAGACACCGGCATTCCATGTTGAATCCGAAAGGTTCCAAATGAGTTGGTAGTTCTCGCCAACCGTCAGGTTTCCGCTGGTGAACTCAACGTACACATCGGAACCGGAAGCCCACACCTCAGTTCCGTTCGGATGCTCGTACACGTAGCCGGAATGATCGATGTCAACGTACACCTGACCGTTTCCTCCAGTATTGTTCCCGGTGCTGTTATTCATGACGGTGAATCCATCGCTGTCGCTGGTAACATAACTGCCGTTTGAATAGAGTTCAACATGGAAGATATAATTCCCCGCTGCTAATGACGTAGCATTCCAATAATGCCAGGTCTGATTGGTCGAAGCCGTCCACGAATAATTTCCTGAATCCAAGGTGGTGTTACTCGCATCGTAAATCCAGTAGTTGAGGAACATTGATGCGTTGTAAACAGGACACTGTACGTACATCGTGGTGTCAATGGATTGGTTCACTACTCCGTAGTAGGGCGCATATGCATACAGGTCGGTATAGTTGAGGTCATAACCGCAACCAAGGCTACCGGGCCCGCTGTTCGTATTGTTGTAAACGAAGAAGGCATACGAATCGTTATCAAGTACTTCCCACGCCATTGAAGAGTTGTTGTACCAACTCAACGTGGCCTCAAAGCTGTAGTTGCCCACTCCCATGGATGCGAGTGCAGTCGACGTAACATTGTGCCCAACGGACGTATTGACCCCGGTCCAGTTGAAGGAACCACTATCGATGGATGCGTTGGTCGTCAGGGAACGAATGGTCCAATCAAGCACCATGGTAGCGTTGGTGATGGAACAATATGTTGAGATGGCTCCTGTGAAATTAGAACCGAGTTGGTAGCCTGTTGAGTATGAGTAGGCATAGATGGAGGCAGAGTTTGGGTCAACTCCACACGGATTTGTGACTGGGGCGATGATTGAGAAATTGTCTGTGTCCGTTTCAATCGTTGTCCAAGTTGAACCATCATAATACTGCAATGTGGCCGTTAGCGTATAATTGCCGACCCCTAATGTGGAGGCGGGGATACTCCAATTGCTGCTGAAAGATACGTTGCTGCCGTTGTATGATGCGTTTGCAACGCCATACGTAGATCCGTTGTTTTGATTTGCCAGAGAGGCAGTAAGGTACATCGGGGTGTTCAAGAGGTCACAATATGTATTGATCCAAACGCTGACCGTACTCGTTGAGAGGACGTAGGCCGGTGCATTGGTATACAGCGAGGTATAATTAACGTCGTAACCGCAACCTGAACTCGAATTATTTGAACGTGCTCCACTTTCAAAAACGGGTCCCTGCCAGTCATTCTGTTCGTATTCTGTTGGCAGGACGTAAAGAGCAGCAGACATCGCTTGCACGAGGAGGAGAAGGGCGAATCCATAGGCGGTACGGTTGGTCATGCCTCTCCGCATTTGTTGATGGCTTTTGGTTCTATCGTAATGGTCAAAAATAACATTAAATCGGAATGAATAAAATACTATTCAAAGTGAATAGATGGCGAAAAGAACGGTTCAAAGGATTCTAAGTAGGGTGTTTTTGCAGCTTTAAACCAGTCTTGGACTCCCTCATAGGGGAAGGGGTCGCCCTTCTTTCGTTGCGCACGTACACGAGCACTGATGAGGGCCCATGCTGTTTTATCTCCGATACCGGGAATTGCTGCGAGCTGTTTTTCCGTGATGCTTGTTGGGCTGATGCCAAGTTCAACCCCAGTAATAGAGCGTGCACCATGTCCGGTGACGATAATGTCCGATTGAGTTTCGAGTGGAATTTTATATTTCACACCAACGAGGATTGGATAAGCGCCAATTTGGCGACCAAACGTAATCCCTGCTTTCCCGTGGACTGCCTGTTCTGTATGCTGTTTTTCGCTGTGTGCTGGGAGGCGAGTTCGTCCGTCGTGTGCTTCCCAATGAATGTCCCGTAGGGTTCCGCCGAGGGGAAATAATTCTTCGAGCAAGGGACGGTCAATTTCTTCCCGACATTCGGTTTTGAAGGTCGTGAATGCTTCTGATGGGATCTCCTGGAATCCTTCACCTTCCACCTGACGAATGTTGATGCGGCGCAGCAGTAACCCCTCACTGCGAATGTCTCGCAATAACGCCATGTTCATTCCATAGGTTGCTTCGGTCTCTCCGTTGAGCCCTGCGATGAAATTGAGCCCTGGAAGCAGTTTGGGTAAGCCTCGCTCACCCCTCACGCTCCCGTATTTGTTGATGAGGCGAATCGCCGTCTTGAGTTGGGCAGGGTCACAGTTGAGCCAGTTCGCTTCGTGAACGCTAGGGTCGGCCGATTCCAAACCAAAGGACAGGACGGCGCCGTCGGAAAGAGTCTCAACGAGCGTTTTGGTAATCTCCTCGGAGGGTTCCAGATTCTCGGCGATGATTGAGGGGTTGCCGTTGTCGGTGTGAAGAATTCCAAGCCGTTCATCATCCCGTAAACCGTGAAGGAGTTTGGCGATTGGCTCTGGGTTCGGAATCGGGTATTCCAATTCTTTCACACCCTCCGCCATGTAGGTGTAGGTATCGGTCATGCCCCCCAAACGTACGTGCTCAACTCCAGAATCATGAGCAAGTTTGACTTCTTGGATGATGTCTTCAGGCGTACGCCAAATCGGAACGCCCTTTTTGGGTTCGATGCAGAACTTACAACCGCGTTTGTAGCGCACACAACCCTGGTAGACTTCAACCTCGTAGGTGAGTGGCCCAGGGCGTTCGGATGTTGCTCGATCGGGATGCAGGGTCACCGCTTGACTGCTAGCACCGGCGTGAGCCCATGCAGTCCACTGTTCCGCAGTACGTCGTTGATGTTTCCATTCTTGTTTGGTGAGATAGTGATTCAAGGTTGCATCCGTATCTTGAACGGCGAGAAAGAGATTGGCTCGAAGAGGCGTCCATCCTTGTTGCTTCCACCCTCGAATGGCCCAACCTCCAAACAGGGCTGGCATTCCAGCGGGAAGGCTTCGAATCAAATCCTGAGTTTCTCGCAGCGAAATCGGAGCGCCTCGCAAATATTTCCCTGGCACCACGGCACCCGCAATGCAAATGCAACCGAGTTGAGCACCAATCCATCGCTTCATACCCTCAGGGTCTTGCTTTTTCTGTTGCCTGAACTGATCGATGGTCATGTAGGTGTACGGGACCTTGTGTTGCTCCAATACGCCGCAGACATAGCGGATGTGAAAGCCAACATAAGGCGGTACGCCGAAGGCTGCAGGTTCATCTTCATACCCGTCCAATACCAACCACGTCGGCTCGGAGGGTTCAACCATGGAGGAAGCGAGGCACTGTGCCCCTTCAATCCTTCTTTGGACGAGAGCGGCGATTTCGCTTCTTTCCACCCTCTTCTTCTCGGAGAGCTTGCATTTCTCGGGAGGACTTTCCACCCTTATTCCCGTCTCGGCCACGGTCTCCACCCTTGCCGCCTTTGGGTTTGGCGATATCGACCTTGATGCGTCGTCCATCAATTTCGCTGTTGTTGAGCGCACTGACGACCGCTTCGCCCTTGTCCTTTTCTTGGATGAATACAAAGCCAAAGCCCTTGGGTTTGCCACCCGGTCCGGTGGCGAGAATTACTTCGTTCACGGTAGCGTGAGCCCCGACCATCTCGTTGAGTTGTTCACTGGTGCTTGTGAAGGGCAGATTGCCAATGTAGAGTTTCAATCCTTGAGGCTCCTTGCGCTCCTTCTTGTTGCCTTTCTTTTCATCATCATCAGCATCTCGAACACCGATGCGTCGTCCATTGATGCGGTGTCCGTCAAGAGCGCTGATGGCTGCTTCAGCCATGGCCTTGTCTGCATAGGTGACGAAGCCGAAGCCTCGATTGACTCCAGCGTCGTCAGTGAGTACGATACAGTCGGTCATATCGCCGTGCTTGGTAAAGAGGTCACGCAATTCATCAGTTCCGATCTCACGAGGCAGTCCGCCCACGAAGAGTCGTGTGCCTGGTGCTGCACGTTGTTGACCTCGACGTCCATCGCCGGCTTGGCCTTCAAATCTGAAGTAAGTTCGCTCACGACCGTCTTCACGAACATCTGCTGCGATGAAGGTGGCACGGCCTGCGGGTCCCTTAGCGAACATGGCTTCGGCTGCTGCTCCCCAGCGCTTTCCAGCATTGTTGAGGCTGCTTGATCCTTGGTCAAGTTCAGCCCAACCTGCTCCAAAATTGTCAGCAAGAGCGCGGTAAGATTGGTAGCCACATGTAGGGCAGAGAACGTTCCAGTCTCCATCAAGGTGGGCTTCAAGGGTGTCTCCACAAGGTGGGCAAATAGCGTGAAGAACGCCACAGTCATCACGTTCTCGGAAATCGAGTCGGACGACCGGTTCAACCTCCTTAATCACTGCGCGGCAAACGTCGCGACGGCGGAGTGCGTCAGAAGTTTGATGCATGAATCGGTCAACCAAACCAGTGACGAAGAATTGCCCGTAGAGGTGCTGGGGTTGGATGGAACCGGGTTTTCCTTCAATGCACAGAACCATGGCCTCGCCATTCTTTTCATTGAGTTTGACAATTTCGCAAAGAACCGTGTCGCCTACCACAGGTGAAACGATGGGCTTTGAGGCTGTGACATTGATGGTGCCCTCGTTGACATGGACGTATCCAACCACCGTTGAGATGATGTTTCCGCCGTGAACTGAGGTTCCTTCGCCGTGTTCGTGTTGGCCTTCCTGGCCGATGATGCTTCCCGGGGTGACGAGGCTCGCCGTCATTGTAATCATTCCTTTAGCGACGTGGCTCGGTGTGAGTCGCACGCTGTTTCGCTAATTGTAGGCGAGGGCTCCTTCCTTTTCAACCCCCCTTACGGGCCGGCTAGGATTCATCTTGAGGCAAGCGGGCATCACCGGGTCGGTGAAAACGCCAGCACATGACCTCGGTATCTCCGCGTCGTTGGCTGTGGTGCATGTAGGTCGGTGGTAATCGAAAGACGGTACGTATGATGTGCTCCCAATGCCATCCATTGTCTTTTGCAAGGGGCTCAATATGTGCTGCTTTCTCGCTGTGCAAGATGTGAATTGCCGAGGCATTGGAATTGAAAGCGAGTTCCAAAAAAGGGCGGTCAGCCTGGGCCGATTGAACACCCCAAGGAGGATTCATGACAATCAAGTCAACCGAGGAGAGGTCAAGTTCGTCTTGGCCAATGTGTGCTTCTATTACTTCGGCCTGACCAGCCAGTGGGTGGTCCAGACTGTTGATGTTGGAATGCAACACCACCAGAGCGTCCTTGTCAGTTTCCACAAAGGTCACCTTCCGTGCCCCTAAGAGCAGGGCAGCAATTCCTAAAATGCCATTTCCGCTTCCTAAATCAACAACGTGCAGTCCATCGAAACCATCGGTTTGGTCAACCGCAAGCATCCAATACGCTGCGAGGTCACCCTCAGTAGCGTACTGTTCCAGTTCAACACGCAAGCATGGATGAGGTGCTAATCGAGAGAGCTGAATCGCCAAATGTTTGGGACGCATGCCCTTCACCAGCGACGTTGCTGATAGGGATTGCCTTGTTGTTGAGCCTGCATCTGGAGACGAATGGCATGAATTTGCTGTGCTTCAATTCGAAGGCGTTGGAGCAAGGCTTCACCAGGTTGTTGGTTGCCACAAAAGCGGCAAAACCGAGTGCCATCATGGTGTTGCTGTCCACAATTGATGCAAAATCCCATGTCGCTCCCTCGTCTTTGCTATGGCCTCTTCATCTTCAATCTTATTGGCCCATGGCAGTCATTTCCAACAAGATGGGCCATGTTTCGAGATGTTCAGCGAGGGCGCGTTCGTTGAGGTCTTCCCAACGTGCATCATCCATGAATTCGCTTGGTTCTACACCAGCATCGATCAGTTCTTGGAAGAAGGCGCGTAAATCCATTTCAAGGTCACTTCGGTCCGGCTCTGGGTCGGGGGTCGGCTCGGGAAGTGCGATATCCTCTTGAGGCACGTGTGAAGTTCCTTCTTCAGAAAGTGGCGCCTCTGCTTGAGTAGGGAGTGGTATCTGCTCAGCATTGGCTTCGTTCATTGAGTCGTCCTGTTGGCTCGCAGAGGGCGGCAACGGAACAGCGATTTCTTCGGTTTTTTCAGCAGGTTCAGTTGCCGGAGTGGCAGGTTCCTCGGGTGTTTCAACGGAAGCAGGTTGCTGCTCAACCTTGGGTGCAGGTGGCTCTGGTGGAGCAGGTTCAGGTTCAGGGGCGGGCTTTTCCAAACGACCGATTCCCAAGACTTCCGCTTGTTGGCGAGCCATTTCAGCAGCGGCTCTTCGCGGTAGGCTGACAAAGCACTTTCCAGGGAGCGATTCCACAGGGAAAGGCAGGTAATACCTCTCAAGCGCAGGCAGTGAAGGGTGTCGGAAGTAGAGTGTTCGTTCGGTTTCAAAGGGTCGTTGGGATGGCAATCCTACAGAGAATGGCGTTGATGCGATTTCAATCGAGCCACGAATCCATCCTTCATTGCTAACCATATGTTGCATCCACGGGCCGAGGTCGGGTGTGGAAATATCAACAAATTGGAAAGAAGCAGCCCGAGTATCAAAACCCTGCTCCTCGAGGAGAGGAGCTTCCGCTCTGGGGCGGTGGAAGACTGCCATCACAGGTTGGCCGTGCTCAACCATGTCGCCGTGCAGTTCCATCATTTTTCGTTCTTTACGCGGGCACAGTAAGAGAATGCGCATCCGGGTTGCGTTTGGGTCCCAAATTTCACCCCACCGACTGGATGCCTCTTGGGTTAACTGCCCAATGGTCATGTCCGGTATCATCGCAGTGATTCCCATTGGCGCACCTGTTCAGTGGAGGGGGAACGGTGTTTTAGGGATGCCGAATTGAAATCACGAAGTATTTGCGAGAACAAATTCCGCCAAATAGACAACACCACCTGCAGCCCCGCGCACGGTGTTGTGAGAGTATGAACTGAAGCAAATCGTGCATCCCTCCACAGAGAGGTCACCCACCACAACGGCCATGCCGGTTTTCAGGTCCTTGCTCGGTTCGGGACGTTCATTGAATGATGTTCCATCACTCCACAGGTGGAGGTCAACATCGATTTGATCAACGATATGGATGGCTTGATTCGGACGACTGGGTAAGTCGTGATGCAAGCCCAATCCACGAAACGCATCAATAATTTGTTGCTCATTCAAGGGCTCGCCGGTGACGAGTTCAACGAAGACTTGATGGCCATTTGGTCGGGGAACACGCTCACAATTGATTTCGAGAGGAAATTCAGCAGGAACGACCGATTGGTTGGAGAGATTGCCCATCACATGGAGAAGTTCTGCGGCCGTCTTTTCAGCCTCGCCATCGATGGACGGGTTGACATGGCCTGCCAATGCTTCTTCGTCGAAAAGGAGTTCCCAACCTGCACCTGACAAGGCTTGTTCGCTGCGCATGTTGATGGATTGAATGTCCGTGATCTTGGCGAGAGCAGCAACGGGAAAAGCAAGAGGGATGAGCGTGCAGTTGGTGGCACAATAGTGGCGGGCCTCAAGATAATGATGCGGGTTGACCTCTGGTATGATGAGTGGAACGCCCGTTGCTCTGCGGTACGAACTTGCGTTTGAAAACACAGTGATGCCAGCGTCTACCAAGTTCTTCTCAACCTTAACAGCAATCGATGACGGCAGGCCAGAAAAAGCGTATTCAACGCCCATTGAATGGCATTGTTGCACCAGATCCTTCGCATTTGAATCAATAACAATCGTTTCCGGCAGTGCGGGGCGGGGTTCATCCAATCGCCAAGGTATGTCGCTGAGTGAGCGTCCAGCAGACGATGGGCTTCCAGCGACGGCAACAATTTCGAACATGGGATGGCTCACGAGTCGCTGTTGAAGCCGTTGACCAACCAGCCCACCAGCACCAAGGACAATCGCTTTGTGCCGGTGCATGGCTTTCGCATTTCCCTCATTGTTTTGAGGTCTTGGATTGGATTCATCACAAGGTTGGGTTGGGAAGAATACGACGCGTGACCAATTTGCGGAGAATTTTCCAACCGTCTGCAGTGGAGCCTAATTTCGCCTCTCCGATTCGTGGGCCGTATGAAATCGGGTGGTAACCGAAGGAAATGTTTTGATGGACCATGTTTGCATACATCTCAGCCTCAATTTCAAACGAGACACTGTTCAACATTAACGTCTCAATGCTTCGTTGGCTGAAGGCCCAAAAACCAGAGCAAACATCCTTGGTGGTCACGCCGTAAAGAGCGGTTGCAAACCAAGTGAGGAGGTGATTGCCAACGAAATTCATACGAGTCATCGCCGTTGGTGCAATGTTGCCACTGAGACGGTCTCCAATCACCACGTCATAGCGTTCAAGACGAGCGATAAGTTTGGTCATCTCATCTGGTGCATAGGTGCCATCAGCGTCCAACATGACAACGACATCGGCACCCATGTTGAGGGCTTCACGGAAACCATGACGGATTGCAGTTCCCTTTCCATGCCCGTGTTGTTCAAGGAAATGAACGCCATGTTCTGCTGCAACATCACGTGTTTGGTCGGTGCTGTGACCGTCCATCACGAGGGCCGAAACTGAGAAACCCATGGCTTTGAGCGCGTCGCTTGGGAGCCTGTTGAGCACCCAATCCAACCCGAGTGCTTCATTGAGCACGGGAAGGAGAACAACGAGGTGTTGCATGTGGGGGCTAGCATGCATATCTTCATGGCTTTTGCTCACGAACTCGCCCCCTGCCATTCAATCCAGTGAAACTTGACGCCCGTACGGTCGATCAGGACCGTATCTCTGCCCGACAAACCGAGTGGATTGACCCAACGCGTGGGTTCATCTGCCTTCCATGAAATATTGAGGTGCTCAATGCTGCTATCGGCATCGAGGTCAAAGCATCTCTGATGATAGCCTGCATCCTGCCTGAGTGCGTGGAAAGGTCGTTCGAGACCACTGCTTGATTGGATGTACAAACCATTGACCTCGCCGATGACTTCGTAGGTCATGCAGAGCTTTGTCGCTGCTGTTGGTGAAGAAACCTTGACCTTTGCAGGGGTGCCTTCAGCAAGGAATGGTCGTTCGTCCCCGAGGTTCATTGGGTCTCGGAATCGATGGTCTCGCCACGGGTCAAGTCTGGAAACACATGCTACACAATCCTCGCCATCAATGCCGCTTAGGAGACTGACATCAGCATCTCCTTCTGGAACCAGCGCCCACAAAGCAGCGCCGTCGACTTCGATGAGTCGCTCCCAGTAGGGGGAGACGGCCAAAGCCCATTGTATGCTGCCAAGAGGAGACGTAAGAGCATGATTCATGTTTTGGGAGCGAAAAAAACTGACATTGTCTGCGTAAATGGCGCGTGTGGCATTGGTTTGTTCTCCTGCCGTCAAGTAGACGAGCCCCAGAGTTGGAATTGATGTTGTTTGAACACCTTCGGGAGCATTCCAAACATAGCCCCAGTGCATGTTTTCAGTGTAAACGGCTCCTTCGATTTCACCGAGGCGTTCTCGCAATGCGTGGTCGCCGGGAGCGACGGCCTGCAATTCATCATGTTGTGACAGGCTCAACGCGATTGATGGTGCGAATAAAGCGCCGATAAGTACGCCACTCAATACGACAAGACCAACAGATTCTGGCATGGATGGCCACTTTATTTCGACATCATCGTTCACGGGTGTTAAGTTGGTTTTGGGGGACCACCAAAGGGCCACTAAGAGAGCTAGCGGAACGTGGAATGCATGCAGGGCCATGGAATAAAGGGTGTAGGAGAGAAGCGAAAGAATGGGAATGTTTTGCAGTCCTTCAACAAGGTGGACGCAACTCAGCAGCCAAAGACAGGCAAACCAGGTCGTGATGATTCTTGCTTCGAGGGTCGCTCGCAGGCCAATGGCTGCGAACATGGCTGCGAGAAGCACAAATCCATTGTATACCAAAAGCGGACGACCACCCTGCCATCCGTATTCAGAAAATACCGCCTCTTCGAACAAACGTGGAGCGATCACGAGGAGAGCAAGGGCAAACCCGAACGTGATGAAGGCAGAAACCACGTAAGCAAAGCGTCGAACCAATTCTTGATGCTCCTCGTCGTCCAGTTTGAATCCATGAATCACGTGACTGAGCATGAAGAGGGCCAGATAGATGGCTCCCGTGGGGTGAATCATCGCGATGCACAGCAACGCCATGCACAGGCCCAGCGTGTGATGTCGCTGGCGTTCTTGACTTGGGCGCAGAAGTACCAAGACGCCGACGATGAGACCAAGTTGACTGGCTACGCTTGGGTAACCTGAATCAAAGGTCTTGGCAAATAATCCTAAACCCAAGCCCATGGAAAGGACGGCATAAGCGCCTGCACCGTGACGGTCAAACGCTCCCATGAGGCCGATGAGAAGGACGAAAAGCGTGTAATGTCCCAAATGGAAAACGGCTTGTCCTGCATCGGTTCCAGTGATGGAAACCACCCACGATGCAAGCGATGGGAATGCAGGGGGGTACGTCCAAAACCCTTCATTGGTCCCACTCAACATCAAATTACCATCCACGGCTATTTGCTGACTCAATACAGCAAAACCAATCCAGTCCACGCCGAATGGATAAGTTTGGAGAAAGGGGCTGAGCAAGGCGATGCCGGCAACTGCGAGGCTTAGCGCCATCAAAGGGAGGTGGCGGTTCTTCTGAAATTCCAATTGCACCCCAGCCTCTTCACTGATGGTCGCGGTAATCGTTTCACTGACCTCGCCGTGCATGGCCGCTTCGAGACGCTGCCAATGGCTGCGCTGTGATACTTCTTCATGACGAACATATACCAGCCTCCAAGCGACTGCATTGAGGCCGGCAAAGGCAATGACCATCGCCCAAAGAGACCACACATTGAGCAAAAGAAGACCTCCCGATACGCCGTAGAGCAGCAGCAATCCAAGTGCTGGTGAAAGCAAGGCTTTCCGCAAACGGTCACCACTGCCGTCGAGAACCGATGCAAGCGCCCAACCCGGCAGCAAACTCGGCACCAAAAGCACGAGAATGCTACCGAGCATGAGAGATGCACATCACAGGCATGACTTGAGTATTCTGCGAAACCTCAAGTAGAAACCCCTTGTCTGCATGGCATGGATGAGCCATCACATGCTTTTCATCCAACGCTTCTCTTTGATGAATCCTATTGGGTGCATGATTTTTCTCGTCCTTCACCAGACGGTTGGAAGGCTCCGTACAGATATTCAGTAGGCCGTTATGATGAAAACCGTCCGATGATGTACACCACTGAATTGTTTGAAGGCGAACGCACCCATCACGTGGGGCTGGACCTTGGTGCACCCCATGACACCCCCGTCTACGCTTTTGGAGACGGCAAGATTTTCGCCATTGCTATGAACGATGAACCGGGCTCCTATGGTCCAACACTCATTACCGAACATCACCTCTCCTTACCCGATGCTGTTGGCGGTCAACAGATGCAAGAAGCACGCACGTTTTGGGTTCTCTACGGGCATTTGAGTTGGGACAGTCTTCAAGATTGGACTGCAGGTGATAGGTTTGAAGCGGGCGATGTAATTGCACGCTTGGGTCATGAAGACGAAAACGGCGGCTGGCCTCCCCACGTACACGTACAGATGGCTTGGAAGCCTCCCGAAGACGGCGATTTACCAGGCGTTGTCAGGCCTGCCGACCGAGAAGCAGCTCTTCAGCAGTTTCCCGATCCACGCCTCATTTGCGGGCCGCTTTATTGAATTGAATTCAAGTGCTCTTTCAGGGAAGAAATTGGGGCGATGGCCGCAGGGTCCTTTCCACGAAGCAAGGCCAACGTCGTCGACAACCAATCCATGACCAAACAATGGTACAACAAGACCTCAAGCAGAGTTCCCCCCTCGCCAGTGAGGTTCCATGCCGTTTCGGTTGAAGCGTGCGCTACCATCCAGTCGAGTCGTTGGCGAACACGTGGCAGCATACCCTCCCATGTCAAGAGCAACAGTGCTTGATTGGCAGCCTCAGGGTCGGCCTCTTCTCCGATTCCACCCCAGGCAACACTTTCGTTGTGATTCATCTCAGGCAACACGCCAATCCGTACAAAGCGGGCCGCATTTTCGTTCATTTGATTCTTGAACCGTGTGAGAACGGGCGACAATTCCTTTGGACCGATCACAGCAATGGGTTGTTCCATCAAACTCGAAGCAAGCAATGCGATGTCCCCCTCGGGATTGTTGAGGATGTCAAAATGTTCGTTATGTTCCTGAAGACGGAGCAGCATCGCATTCCGTTCCGCATCGCCCATACCGGGTAGAAGCCCAAGCGCTTCCAAAAAAGAAAGTTGACGGCTGAAAATGTGGCCAAAAGCCGTTCGAGGAGGTTGTCCACCCACGGTTGAAATCAAGTAGCAATGTTCTGATGTTTCAGGCAGTCCAGCGAGATGGCCTCCCGATGCGATCACAACAACTGTGGCTCCTTTGTCGAGGGCGGTTTGTGCCGCCGAAACTGTTTCTTCAGTATTGCCACTGTGGCTGGTGGCAAGAACCAACCACGTTGCATCAAACCAGGCTGGGAGGCTGTAGCCACGGGAAACGTGAATGGGGCAATTTCCCTTCAAGTCGCTGAGTGCGCTCAAGAAATCGCCGCCAGCCCCACTGCCGCCCATGCCGAGGCAAATCACGCCCGACCACGGTGCTTGACGAAGGGTTATCAGCCAGGGAAAACGTTCCGTGTTGACGGCATCAAAGCCACTGCGCAAATCATTGACAAAAGAACGAATGAATCCGATGATGTCCTCAGAATCGTAGCGGTGGGCCAAGTCGATGAGGGTTGGTTCGTGTTCGGGCTCCATCATGATTCCTCCGAGGCCTCAGGCGTGTCAATGGCGAAATGAGGAAGGGCTAACCACGCATCATCTTTGCGCACGAGCAAGCCCTTCCGCCCCACTTCGTGGTCGTAGGGAAGACGAACCGACTCCATCCTCCAATTTGATGGGTCTAGAAATTCTCCAACGGATGCATCTTCGGTGATAAAATCTACCCTCACCAATTCGTGCATTTGTGCAAGGACCTTGGCCTGCTCAAGGTCTCTCCAGGTTGCGCCAGTACGTTCGCGGCGATCAACCCGCTCCATGATCGCCCCATCCTTGGTCCAGGAAGAGGGACGCCACGTATGTCCTCTCCATTCGATGACATCTCCGATTTCATACCCAGGTTTGCGATACAGGAGTGTCAGGCGGGTAACGTCGACGCCATCCTTGCGCCCGACGGTTGAATTGGTTTCAATGACCATGCCGCCGTATTCTGAAATGAGATGTCGGCCCCATGCTCGTGCGAGTCCTTTGCTGCCCAGAACCACATCATAACCTCCCGTGACGGCCCCTTCTGAAGTGATGAAGAACATAGGGTCGTCTGAGAGTTTTTCAAGAACGTCATCAAGTGTTTTTCGCAGTCTCGTAAATTCTTCTTCAGAGAGCCTGCGGGCACTTGATCGCAACTGCACGGTAGCCTCGAAGTAATTGCCTGCACGGCGGGTACAGGTCAAACAAACACCATTGGCCATTCGGGCGCGCATGGTGTGTTCTTCTTGGAAAAGAAGGTCGTCGATCACGCCTTCAATTTGGATGTACAAGAGCGTGTGCCGATCTGAGACCGTTTTTGCTTCCATGCCTAATTGAATTGATTCTGCGCGTTCGTGGACGACGAGATTTCGGTGGAGCAATTCATCCCAGACTTCACTGTCCGTTGTATTCTCCCACTTGCCGTCAATTTCCACGATTCCACACCGTGCGCAGCGCACCCATGGGACATTTTCGGGTACTTTTGCCAGTGTCGTTCGCACGCGCATGCACGGTTCGCACATACGGTCGCCAAAGAGAGGTGGATCTGCACCACACACAAGACAAAACTCACCTCCGAGACGCCCAGTCATGTATCTCCCCATTGAAGGGGCTCGCTTACAACCTTTGAACGTGTTCGCTTGAAGATGGAACAGAAGACCCCTTTTGGGCATTCTTGTTTCACTCGTTTTCAAACCTGCCAGTCATCGCTACTTCGAGCGCCTCAAGGCGTTGATTCAGACGCCGACTGCGTTGCACCACCGTGTAGGTCCAGAGGGTGATAGCGACGAGCATGCCAAAGTAGGCAACGGCTAGGTACGTCATTCCCTCCATCTCAAATCACCTTGTCCATTGTGGCTTGAAGCCGTTCAAGCCTCTGCTCAAGTGATGTCACATGCATTGAGTTCATCATGTGACCGATGATGAATACAGTGAACGAAATGGCTCCAAGCAACAACACAAGGCCCATGTCGCCGTTGATGGACCCTTCATCTCCAGTTCCAACAACTGGGCCCGGATGGCGGATGGACCAGATTCGCGTGGCAACGTAGGTGATTGGCACCAATACAAATCCATAGAGGCCGAAAGCAGCAAAGGTATCCCTCGTCTCAACACCGTCCGGCTGACTCGCACGACCCAATACCAAGTAAATTGCGAGAAGTGTGAGCAATCCAAATGTGTTGAGTCGGACATCCGTCCAGTCCCACGGGGTGCCCCATTCTGCAGCGCCCCATACGCATCCCGACCACACGGTCATGAGACCCGTTGCCAAACCAGCTTCTGCCCCAGCGGTGTGCAAGCGCCACATGAGTTCAGAACGTTTGAACAACCATCCAAGAGATCCGATGAACAATGCCCCGAAGGCAATGAAGGCAGCCCATGCAGCAGGGACGTGCCAGTAGAAAATTCGTTGTGCTGCAGGTGATTCAAAAGCATCAATAGAGACGCTTGGGGCCCAAAGCAATGCGAGCAGAAGCGTGGATGCAATACCTACGAAGCCGAAAAAAAGCAAGCCCTCGCCAACCTTCTGCTTCATGAATAGAGGCGGAGAGTCGCCCTTCTTGAAGGTGGTTGTCCTATCGGCTCAGGAGGTCAAGAAGAAGGGCGTAAGGGAGGATAAGGGTCGGGGTTAACAAGCCGACAAATACCGCTCTCGGGCGTGCCAAACGATTGGTTGCCTCATGGAGGAGGCGAATGGTGTGCCAGGTCAAAAAGGTCAGCAAGCCACCAACAATGATGGCGGTTGGTTCGATAGCGTAGGAAAAACTGAGGCTGCTGAGAAGTGTTAGCAAGCATCCGAGAGCCAAAGGGAGCATTCCGCTGTGAGGGTTGGCGTTTGCGACTGCCCGCCACCACGCATTCGTCCGTTCTTCTCTCGACGCTTGAACCATGGCCTCACCACACAACCCCGCAGCAAAAGCGGGTGCGAGAAGAAAACCATATCTCTGCATATCTTCGAGGCCTTGGAGGAGGTCGCCAAAAGACAGCAAAATTCCCAGTGTTAACAACGATGCAACTGCGTTGTGATTGAGCCACGCTAAGGTTCGCCACTGCATCTTCCATCCAAAGACTGCGGGTGAAATTGCTTTGACAGGCTGCGAATTCGTGTCAGATTTTGAAGTGGGCTCGTTGGGAGTTGTTTCGGTTGTTTTTGATGTGCTCACATCGATGTGCGTTGTGGCACACGTTGCGATGCGTTGGTCGTGGGTGCAGATCATGACTGCATGGCCGAGAATTCGCAGTTGAGCAATCCATTCACACAGTATGGAAACCGACTGTTCATCCATTCCTGCTGCGGGTTCATCGAGAAGAACCAGCCCTGGTTGCTTGCTTGCAAATGCCGGTAGGAGCGCCGCCAAAACGGCTACCTTTCGGGCTTGTCCTTGGGAGAGGTGAGCGACCAAATCATTGGCTCGATGTTCCAGCGAAAAGGCTCGGAGAAATGGAAGTGGGTCCACGCTGTGTCCACTCATTGACATCGCAGTGGCTAGGTGTTCGGCAACGAATTCACTGCCCATCATTCCGTTTTTTTGGAGAGCTAATCCAAGGACGAGCGGGCTGGGGCGTCTTCGGCCCTCATGGTCTGCTACGACAACATCAGCGTGAAGAATTCGACCTTGCTCGAGCGGTAACAATCGGGCACATGCTTCCAGCAGGGTCGATTTACCTGCGCCGTTTTCACCGACGAGGGCCAGCACCTCTCCGGATTTCAGTGTGAGGTTGAAGTCCTTCAATACGACATTCATGCCACGCCGAACTTCGATGCCATCAACGGCAAGAAGTGGCTGCGCCATGAAACGGGGACAAGCACATCAAGAATGAACCCTCCTGTTTTCTTCTCGTCATTCCAGCAACACAAAAGAGGTCCACCCCCGACCGTCCTCCATGCCCTTCGCCATGAGCCTGTTTGACACGGCTGAATGGGGCGTACTTCTCCTGTGGTTTGCAGCCGTCACAACTCCGATGTTCTATGCTGTGCGAAGCAAAACATCCCTCGCTATGGGGATCACTGTGAGCGTCCTATTGGGGGCGGTGGTTCAGGTTCTATGGGCTGTATTTGCCTCTTGGGGATGGGTCGAGTACTGGGTCTGGAGCGATTTTGTCTTGGTTCCGGTGAGAAGTACATCCCCCGATTTTTGGCACACGCTCATCTCTGCTGGCTTTCTCCACAGCCAAAATGACATGACCCACGTGTTGGGGAATGTGATCATCCTTGCACTTGTGGGTGTGCCTCTTGAACAACGCTTGGGCACCAAACGATTTGGAATCATCTACGTTCTTGGCTTATTGGGTGGTTCAATCGGTTGGATTGCATTCAATGCCGAATCAAACATTCCAGCACTCGGCGCCTCAGGTGCCGCCTTTGGCCTTTTGGGAGCTTACCTCGCAGGATGGCCCAGAGATGAAATCCCCTTCCCTCTCCTGTTGATACGTCCATGGCCCGTCGTCTTCATTGCCCTTCTCTACTTTGGGATTGAATTGATGCGTGCTTTCACAACCATGGAGTCAGGCGTTTCATCCGGCATTGCACACATGGCGCACATTGGTGGCTTTGTCGCCGCTTATGCGCTGCTTCCTTTGGTTGCCAAGGGAGGGCCTGTTGAACTCGGGGTGGTCGACGGAGGGCCGAGTCATCGAGATTCAGTGACTGCTGAGCGCCGCCGAATGAAATCACAAATGGTGGACATGGTCGCACTCCAAGATCCGTGGACTGAGCAAGGCCTCACCATCCCCAAGCATCTCCGTAATGCCTTGAAGAATCTCATGCAAGCAAGTGATGAGCCTGAAACCCGTATGGCATGGATGGAACACATTGCGAATGCAGGAGTGTGTCCGCATTGTGATGCACCTTTGGGCATGGTGGTCCGGTCAAGCGGCCCAAGATTGCAATGCTCAGCGAATGCTGAACATCTTGAATGGCCGAAGGCGTGAATCTGCACCCTAAATGGGGCACCTCGTAGACGAAGGGTGGATAGAATGAAAGGTAGCCGTGCACTCCAAACCTATGCGGGGTGGACATGATGGTTGGAAATCAGCGCACGTCATTGCATATTGGTGCCCTTCTTTTGTCCATTCTCTTCCTCTTTGCCGACATGAGCGGCATGGTTCTTGCTCAGCAACCATTGCAGGAGCCTTCATCGGACTATGAGGCTCCAATTTTGATTGATGGCTTACCTCCATTGCTTTGTGACGAAGCCTTGTGTGAACGCCCTACACGCCTCATTGAGCGAGGAGAGCATGCCTCTGCTGAACCTCCGATGTGGTGGTTAGGCTACGGCCCCGACTTGGATTGGAATGGAATGGATGACCGTCTTCAACGCGTACTCGCAGGAGAACCGTCAGTTTCAACAACTGCCATCATCGGGCCGGACGGGCGAAAGACAGTCGCTATCATCGTTGATTATGCATGGCATCCCGGTGAATACGAAATCGAAGCACTTCGAAGTGTTCTTGACAACCACGGATGGGTCGGTGAAGAAGGAAATGCTTGGTTTCAGGTGATGGATTCAATCGATGCCCTGGTGGTTGACAAAGTGCCTGTGAGCGCACTGATGGACATTTATCATTTGGAAGCGGTCGTGGTCATTGAGATGCAAAACGTAATGATTCCTTTCAACGGAGTAGCCACCGAAGCAACGCGGTCCATGCCTTCCGAGGATTATACGGCCAGCACCTACGAACGCGGCTACACTGGAGAGGGGGTCGTCATCGCTATCTTGGATACAGGTGTGGACAATGAACACCGAGCGCTGAATGATTTCGATGACATCGATGATGAGCCCGATAGCGATGCGACCAGTTACAACGACCAAAAGTGGGTTGCAGGATTTGATGCCACGTCCTCTGCCTCAAATCCAGACGGCACGGTCGACCCTGACGACGGTCAAGGCCACGGCACACACGTTGCGGCAACGGCTCTTGGAACCGGAGGTTCAAACCGTGTTCATACGGGTTCGGGGATGGGTGCTTTTTTGGTTGACATCAAGGTCCTTACAGATTCTGGCGGTACCAATTCGCAAGCCTCCCTCAATGGTATTCAATGGATGATCAACAACAAAAATACTGATTGGGGAAATAATGATTCAAGCCGAGGCATTGATGTCGCTTCCATGTCCTTTGGTTCATTCAGTTCACCGCTCAATCCAGACGATGAAGGGGATAACGGTTCAGGGGCCGAAGCACGCCTTGTCAACGACGCTCGTGATGCCGGCATCGTTTGTATCGTAGCCATGGGGAATGATGGCAGCAAGCGTGTCCCGTCCCCTGCAAGCGCTGATGGAGCAATTTCTATCGGTGCGGTGGACGACCGAAATTCTGTCAATCGGACCGATGATATCCTTGCTTCTTACACGAATTATGGCCCGCGTGTTGATGACGGGGACGATGACGAGTGGGACGAATTGAAGCCCGATATCACCTCCTACGGGACCGGTATCACCTCAGCATCCGCTGCAACAGGACCGTCCTTCCCCGGACAACCGGAACGTCCTCTTGCTGACAATGATTATGAATCCAAAGACGGAACCAGCATGGCTACCCCTCTGGTCTCAGGCATCGTTGCCACACTCCTCCATGCAGATGATACCCTTGAACCCGAGGAGATTCGTAATATTCTCAGGAATTCATCTGAACAACGGGGTTCAGCCTCTGAACCGGGCGTGTCCAATCGATGGAACGACAAATGGGGCTTTGGCCTGGTTGACGCATCTTGTGCCCTTGACCGTGTGCTCGACCGAGCTTGTACTCCCTTTGAGGGCGGCGGAGGCATCATCGTTGACCCACCTCCCGGAGGTGACGGTTTGGGAGACGATGTCACGATGTCCTCACCAACGAACCAATCCCTCTACCTCTCTGGCAATACGCTGTCAATTGAAGGGGAGACGGATGTGGGTGAGAACGACTACCTCGAAGTCCAAGTGAAAATCGAGCAGTTTTACGACGATGGAGACAGTACTGAACTTACCAATTGGTTGGACACAGACGGTACCGTTGAAGAGTGGTATTACGACCTCATGGTCGATGATGATTGGATTGACCAAGATGAAGCCTACACCTTGGTCTATGCTCGTGCGCTCAATGCCGCTGGAGATGCCTCGTCAATCGATGTTCGAGTCGTCCACCTCACTCGCTTATCCATCTCGATTTCAGAACCTGGTATCGGAACGAACCTGGTTGGTTTCGTTGATTTCAGCGGAATCGTAGAAGGTCCAGAACACGATCGTGTTGAATATAAAATTGACAACGGCGACTGGGTTCTTGGCGACACACTCTCGGAGCAAGATGAAGGGACTCAAGCCTGGTCCTTTACGTGGGATTCTGCATCGGTTGCCGATGGTTCACACCGAATCAGCGTGCGCACAATCAATGCATCAGAAGTATCCAGTGAGGTGCTGCGGCGGACCTACGAAGTGGATAACCTACCAGCAGCACCTGATTTTACCTTTTCAGGCTCAGTTGAAGTGTTTGATGGAGGCCTGCCGGTCAACAGTGCTGTTGCTGGAACCGTTTTGGAAGTACGCTTTGGTGTTCGCAACATTGGCGACCTTGACGCCAACGAAGTCTATCTGCGGCTCGATGGTCCCGGTGATGATTCCGCAACCTATCCGTCTGAAGGTAAGGTCACCTCGCTTGAAGAAGGCGAGAGCGTTCGAGCAACGCTGTACTGGTGGGCGACTGAAGCCGGAACACATGAAGTGACCTTGTCACTCGACCCTTCCCAGCAATACGATGATGCTGACAGAGACAACAACGTCTACACCTTCAGTTTCGAAATCCAACCTCGGCCGGTTGAACCCATGCTTCGTTTCCTAGCAGGCTCATCGCGAACCCAACCCGAAATACCAACTCCTGGTACTCCTTTCGACATCCAAATCAGGCTTGACAACCTCGGCCAAACCGACGCCACGAGTCTCAACATAGGACTTGAACGTTGGCTGGATGATGTCGGCAGCTGGAGCCGTCTTGACGACAAAACACTCAACCTCGTTCCTGGCTCAAGTACCACCTCGGGTTATGCATTCACCAAGTTTGCAGATGTGGTTTACGACCCTGGACATATCGCCTACAGAGCGGTACTCAGTGGCTCAGGTGTTGAGCTTGAACACAGTCAATTACGGTTCAACGTGACGGTAGTGGATTTGTATGTAGGCGCCAAAGTACCCATCTCCTTGGCAACCGGTGAAACGCCTGTGGAATTCGTTGGTCTTGACGACGGTGGGCTTCTATTCACGACCATTGATGGTGAATTGCACGCCCGTACCATCACCTCAACCCTCAGCATGCCAGGGGGCGTTGTCATTGAAGAATCGTGGGGTGGAGAACTCGCCGTTCATGAACGCGATGACGGACTTGTTCAACTCGCATGGACGCGACGTACTTTGAATCTGGAAGGCTACATACTGAGCGATATCGCCATGACCTCAATTTCGGCTGCTGGAAAAACTACGCCAAAACACTACCACATGCCGGCACTCAAACTCTCTGAAGGCTCCTATTACGGCTTCACATTTGATCAATATGACGGAACCATGGTCCTCGCAGGATACCATCGGGATTTGTCAACAGGAGGGTCTTGGCAAGATCTCACTTCCATCTTTGTCCTCTCTTCTCCCACACCTGATCGCGGTGCCTCCTGGGGCAATGCTTTGACAGTCCTCGTGGACATTGACATTCAACCAGCAGATGCCCAACCACTTGCTGTTGGTTTGGGCGAAGAATACCTGCATATCTTCTATCAAGAATACAGGGATGACGTTACGGGAGTGGAACGCGTTGGCCTCATGTACACGCACGGAGCATTGAACGAACCCTCCTGGAGTTTCCAGTATTCAATCGGTGATGAAGCCACCTCGCCGCAACTCAATGTCCTTGTTGACGATCGTTCTGACCGATTGATTGGGGCTTGGATTGAAGGGCAAGGGAAAACAGCGGCTGTTGCTACCATCTCAACAGATTCTATTTGGTCAAATGATAACGTGATACATACTTCAACCCCTGGTGTCAGTACAATCGCCTTGTCTGATCAGAAAGGCGGTGTCTACCTCTATCACGACGAGATTAACGTCTATGGACCAGTCTCGCGTATGGGTCTTATCGCCAATGAAGACGGTGAAGCAACTCCAGGGCTCTCGAACATGCTCTTCGTAGGCTTTACATTCGGTATCGGTACGATGGAAGATGATACCGTTGTGTGCACCATGACACCCGCTGGTTCTTATTCGCTGAGCAAGGTTGTTTCCTTGAGCGGCTCCCAAGACGTCATTGAATCGCCGGGGCTCTTTGAGACGCTTCTTGAGTACCTACCGGGTGATTCCGATGAATTCAAGATACGCTTGTTGGGCGTCATGGCAATCGTCTTCGTATCCTTCCTCGTGTTCGTCATTGTCAGCGTACGACGCTCTCACACGGAACTTGAAGGATTGGAAGCCTTGCTCTCAGAGGAAACGGACAGCATTGAAATCATGGTCAATATTGAACAGGACGAAGGCCCTCTGCTCCTGATCGACGAGAATGAAGATGAATTGACCGTCAGTGAATCTGCGGTAGCGGTGATCGTTGAAGAAGAAGATACGCTTGCAGCAGAACTTGAAAAGAAACTCGAGGATGGTGAAGGGAATGCACGTCTTGAGCGCCGTATGCAACGCAAGCAACAACGAGAAATTGGCGAAATGACAGCCGCCCTTCAGCAAGGCTTGCCCCCTCTTCCTTTACCTGGACAATTGCCACCGCTCGAAGGACTTCCTCTTCCAGTCACTCCAATTCAACCTGTACCTTTGCCGCTTCCTGATCTGAAACGTGAAGCAAAATGCCCATCATGCCAAGCGAGCTTTAGCGTGAAGGATTTGATGTTGAAGCGCATCAAGTGCCCCGTCTGTGGCGATGGCTTCGATTTGTGAGGAAGAGAGATGTGCGGAATTTTCGGATACATAGGAACTCGGCCAGCCGTTCCTGTATTGGTTGAAGGGCTACGTCGCCTTGAATATCGTGGCTATGATTCAACCGGTGTTGCCATTCATGATGGTGACAAGATTACGGTGCACAAAACGGTCGGCAAGGTCCAAGAACTTCAATCCGTTTTGCCCGAAGAAGTTCCCGGTACGATGGGAATCGCTCATACGCGGTGGGCCACTCACGGAGGTGTCACCTTCGTCAACACTCACCCACACGCCTCTCACGACGGCAAGATTCACCTTGTCCACAATGGAATTATTGAGAATTTCAGGTCCCTTCATCGGCGTGTCCAATCTCACGGCATCGAATGCGTGGGTCAAACTGATTCAGAAGTTCTTGTCCACCTAATGAGCATTGAACTCGCTGCAGGGGCCACACCGCAAGAAGCAGTGGAACGAACCCTCGCCCTCGCACGTGGGACATGGGGATTGGCCATCCTTTTCGTCGACCACGAACTCTTGATTTGCGCCCGTAACGGTTCCCCTTTGATCATCGGGCAAGGCGATGATGAAATGTTCGTTTCAAGTGACCCACACCCTCTCTCCGCGCACACCCAACGAGTGGTTTACATGGAGGATGGCGACCTTGCCATCCTCACCCGGGATTCCATGACCATGGTGACTGGAAAAGGGCATTCGGTCGACCCGACGGTCACCGTTCTGGAAGACTCATGGTCGGAATCTGACCTCGGGGCTTCGCCTCATTTCATGCATAAGGAAATCTACGAACAACCCGAAGCGCTTCGTCAATGCATCGCAGGTCGTGTTGACAGGGAGATGGGGTCGGGCCGCTTGGGCGGCATGCGATTGGGTCATTCCACCATGATTCAGGCTCCACATGTGAGATTGCTTGGATGTGGAACAGCAAATATCGCCGCCGAGATTGGTCAAATGCTGATTGAAAAAATGGCACGTATACCCGCAGTAACACATATTTCCAGTGAATTCCGAAACAACGACCCGGTCATCAATCCAAAAGCAATTTACCTCGCTGTGTCTCAATCTGGAGAGACAGCGGACACGATCTCAGCAGTGAAGGAGATCAAACTCAAGGGTGGACAGGTATTTGGCGTCGTCAATGTCGTCGGTTCCACCATTGCAAGACTTTGTGGCCAGGGAGTCTACATTCACTCGGGTCCTGAACAATCCGTGGCCTCCACCAAGGCCTTCACGAATATGGTGGCAGCGTTAACCATCTTTGCAACCCAATTGGGAAGGACTCGCAACCTCTCGAAGGCCAAAGGTAGAGAGGTCATTGAACAACTTCAACAGGCACCTCATCTGATGGAATCTTATTTTGAAAACCCAGGCCCTATCGATGAAGCAGTTGCTCTTCTTGCAGAGGCCAAATCGGTTCTCTTTTTGGGTCGTGGCCTCTCCGCACCAGTAGCAAAAGAAGGTGCCTTGAAACTCATGGAATTGGCATACATCCCGTGTCTTGCCTACCCTGCTGGCGAGATGAAACACGGACCAATCGCTCTGTTGGAGGAAGGCAGCCCGGTAGTGATCATCGCTCCCAACGACCACCTGAAAGAAAAAACCCTCTCCGCTCTGCACGAGTGCCGAGCCCGAGGTGCCAAAATTATTCTCATTCACGAAGAAGGTGACGTCATTGCATCCGAAGGTGATGTTTCAATCGCCGTTCCACGCATCCATCCGTGGTTGACTCCTTTGTTGACGGTGGTCCCACTTCAGTTGATTGCCTATTCGACTGCACTGCATTTGGGCAAAGACGTCGACCGTCCTCGCAACCTCGCCAAGTCAGTGACCGTCGAGTGATTCAAAGAATCGTGAAGCGCTGTTCTTCTGGCTTCCACGTGAATGGCTTGTAACCAAGAATGTGATTGGTGTGGCGCATCTTCACGATGCCGAGTTTACGCATGACGTCGTCACCGTGTCGTTCCATGACCAAATGAACAACGCCGTCTGAAAGATAATCTTCAACACCGTATTCCCCGAATTGCTTGTTGTCTTCTCCGGTCATTTCGCAGATGAAGAAAGAGGTTAGTTCCAACCGGCGTACCGCTTCGAAGAGGCGGAAAATTTCATCACGGGGATTCTCCATCTTGGTCAACGTGAAAAAGGCCCCGAGGGAGTCAAAGACGAGGAGTTCAAACCCAATGGATTGACGGTAGGATGTTAATTGCTTGATGAGTTGACCCATCCAGTCAACTCTGTTACTCATGCCTTGCTCGTCAAGTTGAACGCGGAGGTCAGCCAAATCGATGATCGCAATTCGGTTTCGTACACGCGGATCATCAACGTTCATCCCCATGTTGGCCATGTGAGAGCGGAGGGAATCCTTGCCCTGTTCAAGCGTCACATAGATTCCACTGGTTTCACCGTACAGCACGGCATTGTAGAGCATTGAGAAGGTCAGACTTGACTTCATGGCACCGGATGCACCAGCAACGATGCTGATGTGACCTTGGGGGATACCTCCCTGCATGTTTTCATCCAGGCCTTCAATATGGGTGGGGATTCGTTCCAAGGTTGACATTTGGCTCACTCAGCCCTTGCTATACCTTCCGATTCTTCAAGGTCACCCCTGTTCATGATGAAGCGGAATCTCCTTGACCCCTCGCTCTAAGGGTAATGCATGAAACTCTGGTTAGCCTCAGCGTCACCCCGTCGGGCGGCTATGTTGCGACCCATCTATCCGTCATTGCACCAAGAGGGTCTTGATGGTGTTGATGAATCACCGCCAAGCGGCACGGTGGAGTCCCAAGTTCTGAGTATCTGCAAACGAAAGGCTGCGGCGCTCAATGAATCCACCAACTTTGATGCCATCCTCGTAGCAGATACCATGATCAGTGACCCTGATGACCACTCCTTGAGCATCGGAAAACCCACCAGCAAAGCCCATGCAGCAGTCATGCTCCATCGTCTTTCAGGGCGTCATCATCAAGTTTGGACGGCCAGCGGTTTGTATTGGAACGGCACGTGGACCTTCTGGTGTGAACATGCCGTTGTGGCCTTCCCCGAATTTTCAGATGAAGTTTTTTCTCAACTCATTGATTCTGGCTCATGGAAGGGCAAAGCCGGAGGATATGACCTTCATGGCCCCATGGGCGAACATGCAACGCTCATCGAGGGTTCTGAATCAGTCGTACTCGGTCTTGCCTCAGGTGCTTTGGAGCATCTTGAGGCCCTCGCATCGCTGCTCTAAATTCACAGCAAGGGTGTCAAACCCAATTCTCGCTTCTGCATGTCAACGACGATGTCAAGCCCGGGAATCATCAGCAATTTATCCTCATTATCAAGTGCAAAAATCTCAACCCCCGCCTGATCACCCATGTGTTTGAGTTCTCTTCTGCATGCCATTTGGTGACTGTCCATATGGACAAGTGGGCGAAGGTCTACGATCACAGTATCCCCTTGAATCACTCTTTTGAGTATGGACTGGGCGTGAATTCGTTTCATTTCATCGGGTGCAACGTACCGTAAAGCCTGGGTCGGAAGCGGTAGAGGTGGCGATCTGACCATGCCGAGGTCGTGAAAGGGTTCACCATCGGGCGTAAGTGGACCGGTCCATCCAAGAGGCACAGGTCGTAGACCAGAACTGTTGGATTTCGTTGCAGAGGCTGGCTTTGGTTTGCTTTCTGTACCTGCCACCGGAGCGGTTTCAAGAGCAACAGGTTGTTCAGCAGGGTTTGGAGTCCGGCGTCGAGCCACAGGGGCATTTCCCTCGGGGTCGGGGAGTCCGAAAAAATGCCACAAATTGACCATGGATGTACCTCAGAAGTCTAAATCGTCCAATAACGAGCTCAACTGGTCTGAGGCAGGGGTAGGAGGTGTTTGTGAAACTATGGGTTGAACAGGCGCTGGTGCTGGCTGATTCGCGGCAAACCACTGCTCACCGTAGTAGTTCCACTGTTCCATTGTCCAGCCCGCAGGTAAGCCACTCGCCGGCAAGGGAGGTCCACTGTTGTAGACTTCTTGTTGAAGTGCAGGTTCGGCTGCGGGGGCAGATACGACTGCAGGTGCCACGGTAGGTGCGGCAGCAGGCTGAGCCATCTCCATGGCAGGCAAACCACTGTTCATCTGTTGTCCAAATGATGAGAAGTCTTCGTCTTTTGAACTGCCTTGGCGAGTAAAGAGCAAGAAGACGACGAGTCCAACAATCACAAAGCCCAAGACAACGATGATCATTGCAGTCGTGGTTCCAACCGAGGAACTGATGGTTTCAAAGAAGCCTTCTGCTGGTGCTTGTGCGACAAGAATTGTAATCTCGCTTTGTCCTGATTCACCATCGTCATCGATGACGGTGAGAACGATGGTCCAGGTGCCGGCAGGAAGGTCTTCAATAATCCAAGTTGGGCCTGAGTAATCAACGTCACCGACCTTACTTCCGTCGAGGTCAGTGTCGAGGTGAGATGCGTCCCACTGATATGTGAGAATGGCTTTATCGCTTGGAGAGTCAATGGTTTCAAATCCGCTGATGGTAAGGTTGTCACCTTCTGTCAAGTTTTCAAGAGCGAGATTCTGGTAAGAGATTTCAGGAAGAGGAGCTCTGTTGACGACGCTTATGTTCATTGATTGCTGTGCGCTTTCACCGTCGTCATCGGTCACGGTCACCGTGATCCATTGCATGCCGACAGTTGACCATGACGTTGAGACCGACAGACCTTCCATTTCGCAGTCATTGTCTCCCATGCCGTCATTATCAACGTCCACATTGCGGTCAAAGTCCCAGCAAATCTCAAGGGAATCTTGGTCTGATGCGGTGTCTTCGGCCGTCACTGAAAGGGTGTATTCTGCATCCTCCTCAACGGCTTCAAAGATTGGAAGACCCGTTACGGTTGGAGCAACGTTGTGAATCATGATGTTGGCTTGGAGCGGGTCAGAACTCGCACCGTCTGCATCAATGGCGCGCACTTGGATGATATGCGGGCCAGAAGTTGGCCATGAAACGGCCTCAGAGGAACTGATGCCAACGCTGGTAATGGTCCAATCTTGATCATCAGCAGATGGGTGCCATTCGATAATGAGTGTACCTGCATCGTTGGCAGAATCCGCTGCCGTGACGCGCAAGAGGGCAACCTCATCTTCATTCAAATGCCACGTACCATTCTCATCGAGAAGAAGTTCCTCTCCACCTTTCCACAGTTGTGGATAGTCCAAGGTCGGAGCAATGTTGAGAACATCGATGGATGAGTAGGCGGTCGTTTTGGCACCATCATCGTCCGTCGCAACCGCAGTGATGTTAACAGGTCCTTCGAACATCGGCGTAAAGGTACAGGTCGGTTGGGTCAACCCTTCGTCGCAGTCAAGGGTTGGCCACGCTATGGATACTTGTTGGCCAGAGGGAGACGAGGTGTCAATATCAACAATATCGATGGCCTCAACGGTCACTTTGGATTCAACAAAGACCGATTCGGGATGGGTGAGGTTGAATGCAGGCGGACGGTTGAGGACAATAACTTCCAATTGAACTTCGTCGGTATCCAATTCCTCGTCGACCACGAGAACTTTCACCGTCCAAGAGCCACTGTTTGACCAGTTCCACTGGGTCCAACAGCCGGGTGCTTCGATGATGTCGACCAGGCCGATTCGCGATTCAATTTCAAAGACACAATCGACTGAACCTCCGTCCTCGTCAAAACTGGCAGTAGCGTTCAAGGTGACATTCTCGAAGGTGTATTTTCCTTCATCAACAATCAAATCTCCTGTGGGCGAACGTCCGATGAAAATCGAGAGTGTTGCCTCGTTATTGCTTCGGTTTGCATCGGCGGTGACATTTTGGTCTGGGTCAACGGTAAATTGCATGGTTTTGAATCCGATAGCCAAGGTTTCAGGGACCGACCAATTCACCTGTACGCGCTGCTCGCTGTAGGGCTCAATGGCTGGAATCATAGCACGGACGGTCGCTTCATCAGGCGTCTGAATTTCCATGTAGGTCGGTGGTGAAGTCAGCACCCCACGGTTTTGAGCAGGGAGCGAGAAGGAAATGGTGTCGCCGGGAAGGGCATTGAATCCGATTGATGAACTGAGGGTTGTTGTGACGCCACCTCTGGTTCGTTCAACAATGGCTGAATTTGCTTGGGCTACAAGGTCGACGCCAACGACGCTCAAATCGACGACAACGGTCGTGGCACCAACGATTTTGTTGGCTGGGTCATAGACGACCACGCCGTTGCTGGTGTGATCATCACTGCTTGGTGTGTCATCAACCTCTGAAGAGACGTTGAGTGGAACTTGGGCCAGCCCGTTATTGTCGGTGGTTGGATTGTGAATCGTATCCGCAAGTTCATACCTCAGCTGAAGGTTTGTATTTTTGATCGGGATTGATGGGGAGCCAGCAACGGAATAATCGATTGAGATTTGCTCCATTGAATTGGGCAGGGTAGCAGAGTATGCCGTATAGACCTCGATCTGCGTATTTCGGCCACCCGGTGAAGAACCAGGCACGACGCTATTGGAATCGGCAGGATTGTAGGTCTTGAGAATCCAGTCGATGGTAAATCCAGCCGAGTTGATGATACGATTCCATACGCTTCCACGTACCGCAGGGCAGTACCAGTTGAATCCAGTATTCACGCCGGTTTCATTCCATTCTGCAATCTTGTATGAATCGTCACAACCTGTGTATTGAGGGGTGTCACCGTCTTCTGAAGGGGCCTCGTTTTTGACGACCTGCCACGAATTGTTTTCGGATTCCTCCGAATCAAATTCAGAAGGGTCAAAGTAATCAGAGGAACCTGTGACTTCAGTTTCCGCCGTGAAGGGCATGTACCATTGGTCTCCGTTTCGCAGCGGGAAATCATGACGCTCTTTGGCTGGTGTGTAGGTGTTGTCGAAGGTCACGATTCCCAAATTTTGAGATAGGAAACCGAGGTTCAAGGGTGCGAAGTTAACATCAAGGGTGAAGTCGCTGGTGATGGTTGCAAGGTCACGAGCACGTAGAATATCAACGCCTTCGTAATCAATTTCCAACCGTCCGGTGACGCCTTCGAGGGTGGCGCCACTGTTGCCAGATGAGAAACTTCCATCAATTTCAATCTCATACGCCAAGACCGTGTCGCCATTGTTATCCGTGGCATAGAAAACATCGGTCACTTCGTTGACCGTGTCTCCGGTGAGGGTGTTGAGCGAAGCAGAAACATTGGCTTGAGCGAGAAGTTGAGCAACGTCAAATTTAGTGTCGTATACCCATTCATCGCCCACCCGGTACGTGGGGACGTCAACGATTCTAATTGCACCGCTTTGTGTTTCGCTTGTTGCTGGTCCATCTTCGAGTTGAATGGATGATTCAACCATGGTCAAGGCTGAGGTCATCACGAAGAGTGCGACGAGGAGGATTGCCTTCATGGAGGCTCTGTTCATGGGCAGAGGTGAATGTCCTTCTACAAAAGAGAATGTCCGTTATCGTGTCAATTTTCTTGGGAATCCAACCACTGTTGTCCGTAGTAATTCCACTGTTCAACAGTCCATCCTTCTGGCAGTCCTTCCTCTGGAATGGGAGGTTGACCTTGATTTGGATGACCGAGTGAATTGGCGTCGAAGAGATAGCCTGGTGGAGGGCCTTCAGGTCGCTTACGGCTGATGTGGTCGTCACGATTTTCTTGGCGTTCACCTGCAAGAGCGGTTGATACTTGGTCCCATACATCCGTTTCTTCTGCTTTGGGTCGCTTGCGGCGCGTCAACAGGGTGAGGATGAGCAGAAGGGTGACAAGTAAACCGATTTGCGCAACAGCGTTTGCTTCTTCACCGACGAGGGCGGCTCCCATGTTTTCCAGAGGCGTTCTGTCAGCGGGTAAAATGGCGAAGGTAATGACCTTCGAGCCCGGACGTTCTGGGTCCTCGTCCCAGGCCATCACTCGGACGGAGTGGACACCTTCCGTTCGGAAGGTATAGGTGACCGTCTTGCCAACCAAGTCAGCGTCATTGTCGGTGATTCCATCCTCGTTACTATCGTGGTTGACATCGATGTCCCAAACAACGGTGAGGCCTTGGATGTCGCTGAGAGCGTCGATCGTTGAACTCGCATCGAGGAGGCAGGGCTCATAGGCGGTGCACTTGACTGCAGCCGTTCGAACGATTGGAGGGGTGTTGAGAACTTGAACAACCAAGACTTCACTGGTATGTGCTCCATCGTCATCTGTGACGTGATACACCAACTTGTGGGTTCCGCTTCGGTTCCAAGAAATCGTGAGGTTATCGCCCACAACATCACAGTCGTCATCTGCACTACCGATATCGTTTGAATCCATACTGGGGTCAATGTCCCAGCATTTGACCAGTGTTTCTGCGTCTGATGGTGTGTCGGTTGCTGAACCAGTCACGCTGATGGTCTGGCCTTCGGCAATCGGTAATACGAATGGAATTGGGTCGATGACAGGTGGCACGTTACGCACGCTGACCCATCGCTCTTCGATGCCACTCGATGCACCCTCTGAGTCGGTGACCTCGAGGCGCATTTTATGCAAGCCCGCTTCCAGCCAGACCATCTCGAATTCGGAGGTCCGACCGTCAAAGACTCGAATCAAGGAAGGTTGCGCATCATCGGGCCACCAAGTGTGGGTGAGGTCCTCGATGTCGTCGACAGAATCCTGAGCTTGGCCTTTAACAGTCACCATTTGGTCCTCGTCCACGTGCCATGTGTCCTGTGCGTCCATGACAATCGGCCCATCGTTGTCAATCATCTGGATGTTGATGCTGTGTGGCTGAATGTTGGTAAATTTGACGTCAAAGGTTGCTGTTGCGGTTGCTCGGTCGTCATCGGTACCGATGGCGGTGAAGGTCTTCCACCCTTCGGTGGTGGCAGTAGTGGTGCAAACGCGTGTGTAGTAGCCTTCCTTGCAATTTGCCCCAGGCCAATAGATGTCCACCACTCCGGGCCAAACTTCCTCCGAATCTGAGTCGTTGGCGTATGCATAGAGCGTGATTGGGTATTCCACCTTGGCTTCCGTTCGTTGGCTTCTGACTTCGATCTTCGGCGCACGATTTTCCACAGAGACATTGAGAATCAGAACGGTTTCATCACGCTCCTCGTCCTCAACGGTGATTTCAACAGGGTAAACACCATCGTCAATCCAGGTGTAGTTGAGTAGGCAGGATGGGGAAACGATTCGCTCGTAATCCCACGTCCGTGTTCCGTCGTCAAAGGGGACATAGAACTCACAAGAAACCTCTCCGCCGTCTTCGTCGAAACTTTCACTGGCGTCGAGAAGAATGGTCTCTCGGGTAAGTCCAATGGCCTCGGCGGCAACCGGCGTTGGTACGCGACCAACAAAGAGGTCAATCGTTCCGAGGTTATTTTGCAGGTCTGCATCTGCGGTGTTGATTCCGCTGATATCCGCTTCCCATTGGATCTGCAAGGCACCAATTGAAGCGTCTTCTGGAACGGTCCAAATCTCAAACAATTTGTACGCTTGGTATGTTTGAAGCGCAGGAAGCGAGATGGTGGTTTGGACACCGTCAGGAGTCGTTAGGCGAGCATCAGAGGCCGTGGAAGTTGTGATGCCTCGGTTGTTGAAGGCCAGTTCAATGTCCAATACATCTCCCGGGAGGACATTGAACCCTGAGATGGCGTTGAGTTGGGTAATCACGCATTCATCAGCCGTACATCGTGTTCGCAAAATCACGGCCGCTCCTTCATCTGCGAAGACATCCAATCCCACGAGGTATTGGTCAAGCGTTACGGTGGTCGCTCCAACCTTGTTGCCTGCTTTGGCCACCAAACCGTGGCTTGCATAATCGAGTTGCGTGGCCGAAGAATCCAATGCGTCGCCAACGTCGATGGTGGTCCACGCGCTACCGTTGGCGGCTGTGGCCAGGGTGGTCACAAAACCTTCAACTTCATGATGGAGTTCAAGCGAAAGGCCGGCTGTGTTTGAAAAGCAAGAAGATGAAGTGTTGACCCAAACTTGCATGGGCGTGTTGAGGGCCGTGATGCTTCGCTCAGGCACCACGTCGAGGCAGTCGGAACGAATGCCCGGGTTTGTGTAGGGCTCAACCCCTGTGGCACCCACTGGGTCGTACCGCTTGAGTTTGAAATCAATGGTTAGTCCGATGTCATCGGACGTGTGAAGCCAAGCATAATTGCGCACTTCAGGGCAATACCAGCGGTAACCCTCAGAAATTCCATCGCTGTTGAATGATGTCATCTCGTAGGATTCATTGCATCCGCCATAATCAATGGTTTGCCCGAGGTCATTGTAGGGTTTTCCAGTGTCGGTAACCACCCACGTTGTGGTGTTGGTGTCGGTCTCGGGAGGTGGGAAGGGGGTGATGTAATCGCTTTGACCGGACCACTGGGAGGAGGAGGTGGTGGTGGTGGTCCATCGTTCATCGATACGAAGGGGGAAATCGTAATTTTCGTTCACTGGCGAATAGGTGGTGGTGATGGTGATGTCTCCAAGAAGTTGCTCAAGGAAGGAAATACCGCTGGGTACAAAGCGAATGTAGAGGTCTAAATCGCTGCGAATGGGTGAGAGGTCACTGACTCGGAGGTATTCTGTTTGGGTAAATTGAATGTAGACGTTTCCAGAATAGCCTTCAAGCGACACACCCGATTTGTCAAAGTTCGCCGAGGTTCGAAGGGTGTACGCGAGGACCGACATGTTGTCCACATTTTGAGTGCTGATGCCCGTGACCTCAACGGTGGTGTCGCCTTGAATCTCACCAACCGTGGCATCTACGCCGGTATCGGTTACCAAGATGGTTGGATCAAAGGTTCCAGCGTAGATCCAGCGGTCACCGATTCGCCATGTTGGCACGTCCGATACACCGGGGTCTCCTGCCGTTGATTGGTGGACTGGTCGCTTCTCTAAGGCCTCATGGTGCTCAACGGGAACCAAGTTGAAGAGGAGCAAAAGCACCAGGGCGACGGGGAGCATTCGGCGTCCAAGGCTCTCCCCCATGGTATGGACACGGTATCGGGAGAACATCAAGACTTCTCTTGATGTGAATCGGCAGAAAGCACTCAGAGAAGGTCTGCGAGTTCGTCCTTGATGATTTCAACAGCTTCGAGAATCTCGTCCTTGTGACGAGCGCCGGTGATGACCATCTTACCTGAACCGAAGATGAGGCAGACGACCTTGGGGTCGTCAAGTCGGTAGATAAGGCCGGGGAATTGCTCTGGTTCGTACTCTACCTTGTCAAAGGGCAGGTGGAAGGTGAGGTGGTTCAGATTCAGTTTGCGGGGAACACCTGCTTGAGGCTCGCCAGTGAACTTGTCAACACCGTCGTAATCTTCGGGGTAGTGAAGGGCGTAGGTGGCGACCATGTTTTGGACTTCGATGGTGACGTCCTTGAGGTCCCAGGTTTCAATGCCAGCAGCACGTAGGTCCTTGATCATGCGGTCAATACCGGTGTGGATGTTGTCCTCGTCCTTTCCACCAGTGCACACAGCACGGCCAGAGCGGAACATGAGAATGGCAAGTTTAGGTTCGGTAACACGGTAGACGACACCGGGAAATTGTTCTGGTTCGTACTCGCAATTGAGTTGAATCGCGATGTCGGGGAGGTCAAGTTCTTCGGCAACACGGGTGCTGGCGACAACGTTTACTACAGTAAGGCGTTCTTCATCGGTGGTCATATAAAGACCCAAATACATTTACTATATAAAAGGAATTTCGTCAAGGCATGTCGACGTTCGCTCAAATGTTGACGTCATCTGTCCTGGCTCCAGCATTCCCAATACGGGATACGAAGGTTCGTCCACCTGCCAACTCGATGGCTTCAGCCGTCTCTTTTGGTCGTCGTGTCAGTGCCACCATGCACCCCCCTCCGCCCGCTCCGGTTAACTTCACACCCAATGAGGTTGGGAGAGCCGCTTTGATGAGGTCCTCAAGTTCGGGGGACGAAACGCCAAGATTTCTCAACAAGACATGATTTTCACTCATGGCGTGACCTACGGCGGTATAATCGCCTCGTTGGAGTGCGTCAAGGCCGCGCCGAGAAATGGTTCCAATGGCCTTGATTTCCTGAATTCGTTCCGGTGATTCTTCCAAAGCTGAAGCGACCAATGCCACTTGAGCGGATGTCGGTGCATGTACGCCTGTATTTCCGAGGACGAGGTAGATGTCGTCATTCCGCTTCAACTCAAGGCTGTGAACCTCCCAAACACGTTCGCCAGTGGGTACTGCCAATCGACGGGTGTAAAGCCAGGCACAGAACGTTTCTTTCTTATCTGAAAGAACCACGACGCCTCCTTCTGTACTCGTTGAGGTGTCAAGAGGTGATGCCAATCCACCTTGGGCTTGGGCTTCGGCCTGGTGTGCGAGTGTGCTCAATGCTTCGTTGGAGATGTTCTTGTGTTCTGCCAAGGTTGCGAAGGCATGACCTACAGCTGCACTGAGGGCGGCACTCGAACCAAGCCCAGAGGCCCGAGGAATATCGCTGGTGATGTGGATCGACATGGGTGGTATGGAATCATCGAGGAGAGCGTCCTTTAGAGCGACGATGTGTGGGTGTCGTTCAGACTGAAGTTGACTGCCTCCAACGCTCCAAGACTTTGAGGGCGTGAGTTGAACTTGGAGGCGTTGTTCAAGGGCGACTGCAACGGCAGGCTCGCCATAAACGACCGCATGTTCTCCGAAAAGAATGCATTTGGCGGGGGCACTCGCCTTCTGTACTCCCGCTTCAATCCCCATGACGCGAATACGGGCTCGGCCTTCATATTCCTTCTCACGGGAAGCCGAATCTCCGTTGGTTTTTGACGGTGGTTTCAAAGTGCGTCTCCGCTTGGACAGAAATGCGCAGGTATGCGTTCTTGGTGAAAACGATGGAACACCCACTGTTTATGGATTATGGGCCGATACCCGGCTGGGTTCTCCTACTGGTGCTCTTTGGAGTCTCAGGAGGTTTCTTCCTCTACCAAGTGGTCAAAGCCAGTCGCTTGGTACTCAAAGGAAAGCCCGAGAACCGATTTGATAATTGGGGCGCACGAATCAAGGAAGTTCTCACCGGCTGGTTAGGCCAAAAGAAAGTCCTGAGAGACCGTGTAGCAGGCGGTATCCACGTCCTGATGTTTTGGGGATTCCTGATGCTTTCAACCGATATGTTTGACCTCGCCACGGGCAATCAATTCTCACAAAAGGTCTTGCCTGAAGTGATGCGTGGCCCTTGGAATTTGGTTGTAGAAATCGGTTATACTATTGCCTTTGTTGGTTGTGTTGCAGCCTTGCTACGACGGGTGGTGTTTACGCCCGAGAAGCTCAAGGGCAAATCTCAACTTGAAGGCAATGTCATTCTCTTGCTCATCATGACCATCACCACGACCTCCTTCGTTGTGGAGGCGGGAGAATCAACCATCTCAAGCACATGGGAACCGATTGGTTACTGGGTCTATGCGACCCTTGTGCCAAGCACCTCGCTCGTGGTTGCAGCCTATTGGGCGCACATGCTGGCAATCTCCGTTTTCCTTTTCTTAATCCCGCTTTCCAAGCACATGCACTTGGTGATGGCTTTCCCCAATGTATTCTTCCACGATCTCAGGCCCATGGCGACCATGGAGCCTCTCGCCCGAGGTGCAGACGGCAAGGCCGTGCTGTTGGACGAACTTGACATCGAATCGTTTGGGGCTGTAAACTACACCGATTTCACTTGGCGAGACCTCATCGACGGTTGGGCTTGTACGTCCTGTGCCCGGTGTCAGGATGTATGTCCTGCATATGCCAGTGGCAAAGCACTGAATCCTATGGAAATCATTCACGATGTTCGTCACTATGCCAACGACAACGCCAGCACCCTCCTCGCTGGAGAAACGCCGGAAGAAGACATCATTGCACGTTTCGGTGAAGATGCAATTTGGGCGTGCACAACCTGCCATGCATGCGTTGAAGCCTGCCCGATTTACATCGACCACGTCCCCAAACTCACCGATGCTCGCCGTCATCTCATGATGGAGCGAATGGAATTCGACTCGAGTGTCGAAGATACGGTCATGCCCCTGATGGCAACCATCGAGAATCTCGAATCCGATTCAAATCCTTACGGTCTGCCTTCCCACGAGCGAGGTGATTGGGCAGAAGGATTGGATGTGAAAGTTGCAGAACCTGCTGAATACATCTACTTCGCTGGGTGCGCTGCCTCCTTTGATGAGCGCAATAAGAAAGTGGCACGAGACACCATTAGCATCATGAAAGAAGCCGGCCTTGATGTTGGTATCCTCGGCATGCAGGAAGGCTGCAGCGGAGATGCTGCACGCCGTGCTGGTAACGAATACTTGTTCCAAATGCTGGCAGAAACCAACTTAGCCACCTTCGAGGAAATCGGTGTTAAGAAAGTCGTTGCTTCATGTCCCCACTGCTTCCATACGCTTGGAAAGGAGTACAAGGACTACGGTGGCGAAGACATCGAAGTCATGCACCATTCGCAACTCATCAACCATCTCCAACAAGAAGGCAAGTTACCCGAACCAGCCCATGACGGTAGCGTCACCTACCATGACCCCTGTTACCTCGGCCGCATTGGCGGTGAACTCGATGCTCCCCGTGACGCCATTGGTGGCGTCGACGTTGAAGTGGAAAGGCACGGCAAGGATTCCTTCTGCTGCGGTGCCGGTGGTGCTCAAATGTGGATGGAAGAGCATGTTGACGATGGATACGACCGTGTCAACGTCATTCGCTCCAAAGAACTCGCCGAAACAGGAGCGGACACCGTTGCGGTTGGTTGCCCGTTCTGTTCAACCATGGTCAGCGATGGATTGAGTGCTATCGGTTCAGAGATGGAAGTCAAGGACATTGCTGAATTGGTTTGGGAACAAATCAAAGCCAATGATGCAAAAATAGAGGCGAAGAAAGCCGAAACTTCCGAAGCAGTCGAAGCATGAGCGTGGTTGCCTTGACGAGGCTATCACAAAGGAATTTGCTTGACTGGTATGACGAACACAAACGAGACCTTCCTTGGCGCTCTACCAACGACCCTTGGGCGATTTTGCTGAGCGAAATACTTCTTCAGCAAACTCAAGTCAGCCGGGGAATTATCTACTGGCGCCGTATGATTGAAACCTTTCCAACCATCCAGTCCATGGCGGATTCGACTGTCGACACAGTGCTCAAAGCGTGGGAGGGTGCAGGATATTACAGCAGGGCTCGTCGCCTCCACGCATTGAGTCAAACGGTCATGCTTCCATCAGCAGATGGTGGCTTTGACGGCTCCCTTCCCTCATCATACCCTGCTCTTCTGTCCCTCCCAGGAATCGGGCCTTACACAGCAGCAGCGGTCGCAAGCATCGCTTTTGGCCAACCCTTTGCTTGTGTTGACGGGAATATCAAACGGGTCATGGCGAGGCAGGAAGAGATGGTAGACCCGTCTGCGAGGGAGGTCCAAGTCTGGGCTGATGAATACCTGATACAACGGCGGCCTGGTGACTGGAATCAAGCACTCATGGAATTGGGAGCGACGGTATGTACGCCCCAAAAACCACGGTGTCATCGTTGCCCCGTTCAATCTTCATGCAAGGGGAAAAATACGCCAACTGCGTATCCTAAGGCGACGAAAACCAAGGTGAAAGAAGTCACACTGTGGACTTGTGTTGAATTTGACCGTCTCGGAAACCCCATCATCTCACAACGACCTCAAGACGGTCTATTCGGAGGCTTATGGGGACCTCAACTGAATGAAGGGCAGGTTCCCAATCCCAGCGAAGAACAGAGATTTGTTGGTATCGTTGAGCACAAATTAAGCCATCGCTCCATGACAGTTCATGTGTTTACGTCAACTCGGGCGAGTTCACAAAGAGGGCACAATCCGTTGGATGTTGCCATGTCCGTTTTGGATCAGAAAGTGATCAATCTCATCAGAGCGAACGAGCATGTCATTCCTCCTCACGAGAAAAAATGATGATACGACTCGCCTCGTTAACGCCCATATGGAACGGGGAGTTCTCAGATACCATTTTGTAAATTGAACACCTTTGTTCGGTGGTCATGAACTTTGATTCCAACCCGTGAGTGGGTCAAATATTGCCGTTGCTGTTGCTTCCCATGTGTTTTGAACATGCGTTAGGTTGTCTTGCTTACCGATGACAACTTGATGGACATAGCCCTGAGTATTGATGTAGACCGCATGAGGGATGCCCACGACTCCGATTTCTTCAGCCAGCGCCAGGTTCAGGATGACGGGGCGGTCAATGGTTCGATTGAGGTTTGTCTCAAGCTGCTCATGCCATTGTGTCATGTTGGCGTATTGCTCACCTTCTTCCTTTGAAAAGATGACGAGTTGACCCGGAGGAATGACCTGTTCGTATACATTGATGGTTGATTCACAATGGGTGCACCAAGGGGTGGAGAAGTAAGCCATGTACGCAGTGTTCTCCATTGCAGTATGGTTCATGGATTCGTTCAGGTGTGTTGTTCCGTTCCAATTGGGAAAGGTTGTGATTGTGAATGATGATTCTTCCGCTGGAAGGGGTTCAGCATCTGGCGAGGTGCAGCCTGCTAGGACCAACATAAGGACAAGGCAGGCAAGAAATGAACGGTGCGGGTATTCACTCGTCGACATATCGCTGGGTGTGGGTAGAGCCATATGAGGCTTTGTCACACAAGTCGCTTCTCGGTGTCGGTAGTGTGATTGCCATCACTGTGTTCTGAATGTTGTTTGACAAGATCGTAATGGAAGGACGCCAGACAAAGCATCAATCCAGCGACGAGGACGTACTCAGCAGGTGCAGCGAAATCAATGCCGGATTGCGCACGGTTGAGAAATTCTTCGAGCGTCATACCCGTGGAGTCAAAGCTGTTTGCAACGGGTTGAAAAGCGCCGATCATGACAATAAAACCGAGAAATGCCATGGCGAATCCGATGGTTCGAAAGCGGTGCCCAATCGGAGCAGCATGAACCCCAAGAGAGGGTAAGGCCAACATCGCCCAAAGGACGCCTCCTCCGAAAGCGAACATGGCGGTAAGGATGTGAGGGTTCATGAAATCATACATGTCAAAATGCGCAACGAGTATGGCGTTGAGACTGGAGAAGATTCCAATGATTGAGGCAAGAAACCACAATCTTGGGCGTTGGGCATCAAGGGCGTGATACAGATGCCAAGCATACATCATTTGACATATGCCACCAATGGTTAAGCCCCAGCTGAACACATGGTCTTGAAGTCCATAGTGGTCGGTCTCAGAAATGAAAAAAGGGACATCTCTTGGGCTTCCAAAGAAATGCAGCAAGGTCGATACGATGACGGTCAAGGTGGGGACGCTCCAACTGAGGCGGGCCAAGAGAAGCCCGTTGTGATGACTCAAAGGAATACGTCGACCGTATCTTGTATGCATGTGTCGAAATCCTCCCATTGCATGCCGAGCACCTTCTCGGCTTTTTCACTTGAATAATTGGTGTCTCCCTTCATCAAGTTACGAGCAACGGCTCGTGTGAGATAGCGGTTTTTGCCGAACACTCCGCCCAGCCAGTCCTGAAATACTGCGAACGGGACAAGGATGTTTGGAAGGGCACGTCGTGGTGATTTTGTGCTCGGGTTGAGTTCACGAATTCGTCTGCAAATGACCGAGAGTGATAGGTTGGCATGAGGTGCGAGAATGAAGCGCCCCTCCGCCTCGTCCACTTCGAAGGCGCGTCGATGAGCACGAGCAACATCCCGGACGTGAACGACAGCCATCGGGAATTTTGGTACGATGGGATAACTGCCCTTGATGGCGGCTTCAAAGAAATTGACACTCGGCGTTGGGCGTATGAAACCCCCGCCCAGTACAGCCGTGGGGTTGATGACGCGTAAGTCCAGTTGCAGTTGTTCAGCCAGTTGCCAAGCAAGTCGTTCGGATTGCGTTTTTGCAGTACTATACGGCAATGAGGTGTCATTATTCCAATGCCCCTCTGCCTTCAATGTTCCCTTGGGTGAAGTGCCTACAGCAGCCGTGCTTGAGGTGTAGACTACTCGCAGGATTCCGCTTTCTTTTGCTGCGTGAAAGAGATGTGTGGTACCCTTGTTGGCGGTGCCAAGAATGAGTTCTGCGTTTGCTTGGGTGGAATAGACCGTGGCCGTGTGGAAGAGGCCATCACAGCCGGTCAGATGTTGAGCCCAACCATCGGCGTCCAAAACATCCCCTTGGACCAATTCAAGGCGGTCTTCGCACCCAAGGTCCTTCGCATGTTGGCGTACATGGTCGGTCTTTTCCGGGTCATTGAGGTCGCGAACCGAGCCTCGAACTGCATAACCGTGTTCGAGTAAATCTCGTACAATGTGGTTGCCGATGTGTCCGTTGACACCCGTAACGAAAATTCGTTGTGCCACAGGAGCCGCCATATGGTCATTCCAATAGCGGGTCCCGTATGAACCTTGAAGTGGGAAACCTCCACCGATGTACTGTACCCCATGCCAATTCGCGTCCATGATACCCGTCGGCGAAAAAAGGTGGACTTCACCACCCTTGAGCCCGGTAAGGTGTCGATGTATGTCTGCGGTGTTACCGTTTACGACCGGTGCCATTTGGGACATGCACGTTGCTATTTGGCTTTCGACTTGATTCATCGATG
>Ga0222716_10000264_pt1 | contig 43276 bp, 44 predicted proteins | sample C33_13DmetaG_FD_165044 | JGI IMG/M metagenome (GOLD analysis project Ga0222716, IMG submission 165044) | Estuarine water microbial communities from San Francisco Bay, California, United States - C33_13D | ecosystem: Environmental > Aquatic > Marine > Unclassified | place: USA: California... | reverse complement strand
TATACTCAATTAACTCGCAAGAATAAAAAGAAGTCATAAGGTGTTTCGCGGCACTATAATTAATCTTTTCTTTTTTTGCTTTTAATTCTTTGTATTTCTTCAGGCAGAATTTTAATTACTTTTTCTACCTTATTTTCCATCATCATTTCCGCAGGGCTGCATCCATTCAATCTTGCGTTCTCTGCTTTTAGCCAGCTTGTGGATTGATATGAATTTAAGTTTTTGCTTAAAAGCTCAAGTATAGACTTGTGTGACATATATTATAATACACTTAATCTACAAAATTTACAATTAGTGTATATATTATGTATGGGTCCTATATTAAATACGATACTTGGAGCAGGCATAAAATTAGCCTGTAATTTAATCAACAGCTGGCTCGAACAAAAAAGACAAGATCAATTAGCTTTGGCCGCAAGAGACGATAAAATGCTTGAGGCTTTAATAGCAAATCAATCGTCCACTTCTCGAGATCCTTTTGTGAAGATTACTCGCAGAATATTGTTTATGAGCATAACATTTACAATGTGTTTTTTAATGATTTATTATGCAATGAATCCTGATATAAAATACAATCTTATTGTGCCAAAAGGTGATAGCGCAAAGCTTGGTTTTGGTTCTTGGTTTTTTGGGGGTAATAGCTGGGAAATGGTTGAAATGACAGGTGGTTTAATGCTAGCTTCTTTTATGGATCTTTGTTTTATGGTGGTTGGATTTTACGCTATACCAAGTAAAAGAAGATGAAGTTATTGAATTTGTTTTTTATTGTTTTTGTTTTGTGTTCGTGTTCTGTTGCCACTCGCACAACATCCATCGAGAATCCAAAGCCTGTAGATTTTTCTGAATCAGGTTTTTCTAAATTAGATTTAAATAAAGACGGTCAAATATCCAAGAGTGAATATATAGCCCCCGAAGAAACAACAAATTTATGGGGACCAATCGTTTCATTTTCTTGCATAGCTGCTGGAATATTATGTTCTTGTGTTTTATTGAATCGTGTATTAAATAATAATGAATGATTTTGCATTAGTTCTTGCGTCAATAGTATCTGCCGTGGGCGGAATTATTGGAATGTGGGTGAAGAGTAAATTGGATTATAAGAAAAGTAATAGCGTTGAAAAGGTTGCTGCGTCTGGGGTTAATATTTATGAGGCCCTCGACTATGTACTCTCCGAAACAAAATGCTCGAGAGCGTATGTTTTTGAGTTCCATAATGGTGAACATTTCTTCTCTGGTAGGGGTCAGCAAAAGTTCAGTTGCACCTATGAATTTGTGAAGCCTGGCGTTAGCGCGGAAGCGCTAAATTCACAAAATCATAGAATATCCAACTATAATCATTATATACATGAATTAATTTCCGAAGAAAAATTCGAATATATAGATATCGATAAAATTCCTGATGAAGCATTTAAAGCATTATTGGGGTCAAGGGGAGTGTGCTCAATTTATAATGTACCTATAAAGACATTAAATGGTAAAATTATAGGAATACTAGGAATAGATTATACATTCAATATCGAAGAGTTTGATTTCGGGCAAGAACATCCTGATGTAGCGAAATTTATGCGTAGACAAGCGAGAATTATAAGTGGTTATTTGATATAATCTTTTATATGATTATAATAAAGTACTATGGCATTTTCCTATTGTCCGCACTGCGGCTTTAAAAACTTATATTCTATACGCGCACCAAAATTTTGCGGTGGATGCGGAGAGTCTATGCAGGGCTCTCGCGGATCAGCAGTTAAAAAATTAAATCCATCAATCAAAAACGACAAAAGAGAATTTGAGGATGATCCAGATGGATCTGATGTTTTTCATGTCCCAGAACTAACTTCTTTAGCTTATTCGATTGAGCATGAACAGAACAAATTTGCCCTCAAGGATATGGTACCCCTTCCAGAACCTAAAGATTCTGCAGATAAACCAAAAGTCAAAAAAACAAGGCGACGTGGAAGACCCAAAAAAGCATAATTTCCAATACGAGGATAAAGCGCAGGAAATTGATCAAGAAATAAAAAAGCGGAGAGGGAAATGGTTTCTAGACTCTTTGGCATGGTTCGATTTCGAGGACGTAGAGCAGATAATAAAGGCTCATATACATAAGAAATGGCATCAGTGGGATCAAAGCCGCTCGTTAAAGCCATGGATAAATAAGATTATTACTAATCAAATGAAAAATATATTGCGAAATAATTATAGCAACTTTGTGAGGCCCTGTTTAAATTGTCCATTTAATCAATCTTGTACAGCTAAAGATGGAGCCTCAGGGTCTTTATGTGGATTTACAAAATCAGGACTTCAAGACTCTTCTTGTCCGTTGTATGCAAAATGGGAAAAGACAAAAAAGTCGGCATACGATATTAAAATGGCTCTAGCATTAGAAAATCATTGTCACGAAGTTGGGGGAATGGAAGATCATGGCTTCGATATAATGGACGCTCAAGAAAAGCTAAATCAGTTTATGAAAAAAGAATTGTCTCAAAAACAATATATGGTATATGAATTACTTTATGTTAAGCATGAAGAAGAGGAAAAGGTTGCAAAGATCATGGGTTATAAAACCTCAGAAAAAGGAAGAAAGGCGGGTTATAAGCAAATAAAAAACCTAAAGAAAGTCTTTAAGCAAAAAGCTCAATCTATACTCGAAAAAGAAGATATAATATCTGTTAAAGGAGGTTTGTCGTGGAGTTAACGGAAGAACAAAAGCAAATTTTAATTGATAATTCTTCCAAGATATCTGATCTTGCAGCTCTTACAGAGCTCGTTTTTCCTGAAAAAAAAGGTTTGGACGGAAGGACAAAGGAGGGTAGGGCTGTTAGGGCTTTTTTGCTAAGTTCGAAAATATCTTACGATACAAAACATTGTCATCCCAAAGAGGATATTATTCTTGATAAAGATCAAGGGGTTTTTGTTGAGCAATATTCTAAAGAAGGGATGAACGCTTTTCAAATAGCATCCTTATTGTTTCCTGATTCAACGATAACTGGCACGAGCAAGCAATATGTTGCAGTTTTAAACTTCATCGAAAACAATACTGGCTTGACAGTTCATCCATCGGAGGACGCGGTTAATAAAAAATACAACCCGCCAAAAACAGAGGCCAGAATACTTAAGAAAATAAATGATTGCTACATCAAAGGTATTGATGAAAAAAAATTGAGCATATCCGATAGAAAAAGCATCGAGTCGCTTGGTTATTTTTTGGCATCTCCAAGATTTATACAAGTCATCAATAATTATGACTCCCAAGCAGATCGAGATCTTTTTGAGGCCGAGTTTGTTCGGGCGACTTGGGACAAGCCTGATTTAACTAGCGACGAAATCAATCTTTATATCAATGTTTGCATGGACTATATCCATTTGAAAAACATTCAAGGGGCGATCAATAAGTTAAATCGAATGTTTGATGATACTGAAGATCAGCAAGATTTAACCGTAAGACTCGCAGAGCTGCTAAAGACAAAGAGCGAAGAATACAATCAGTGCGAAAAAAGAATGGAGTCACTTATTCAAAAGCTCCAAGGGGATCGCTCCAAAAGGATTTCAAGCCAACAAAGGCAAAATGCTAGCATACTTGCATTGGTCCAACTTTTCCAAGAAGAGGAGGAAAGAAAAGTGATGGTTAAAATTGCAGAATTGCAAAAAAAGGCTGCCAAAAAAGAAGCAGACAACCTAGAGTCCATGCCAGACTGGAAAGCTCGAGTACTAGGGATATCCAAAGAGGATATAATTTAATGTTGCAAAAATGAGCTCCTGCAAAATATGTGGCAAGAATTTTGATTCTGACAGAAGCTTGCATGGCCATCTCAAGAGTCATGGTTTGACTATGGCAGAATATTATACTAAATATTTTCCAAGAAAAAATTTACTTACTGGAGAACCTCTTCCATTTAAAAATAAAGATGATTATTTCTCGAGAGACTTTTCTAATAGAACTCAACTGATAAAATGGTGCAATACAGAAAGAGAAGATAAGGTCAAAGATTACATTTTAAAATTGTTATCAAACAGAATAGAACTAAAAGGCCTTTCGGTTGGTCCGTGCCATTTAGAACTAAAAATTAACAGTTTGCCCACTGTAGAAATTTATCAGAAGTTTTTTGGGTCATATACTACGGCTTGCAGGGAGTTAAATGTTGAACCAATGTTTGGAGATCGGCTTCCTGAAGATTTTCAAATGAGTGACGCAAGCGAGCTTGAAATATTTATTGATACAAGAGAGCAGCAGCCGTTAAATTTTGCAAAGTCAGAGTCTTTAAAGCTGGACTTCGGAGATTATGCAGTTGGTGGAGATAATTACAACTATACATATGTTGACAGGAAAAGCGAGCAGGATTTCAAGTCAACTCTAAGCAAAAACAGTCTCGAGAGGTTTCGCAATGAGCTCCAAAGGGCCAAGGATTTTGATAGTTATTTATTCATTGTTACCGAAAGTAGTCTCGATCAGATAGCAAAAAATAATCGCTGGGGCGCACATAAATCAAATTTAAAATACATTTATCATAATATGAGAGAGCTTAGTCACGAGTTTAATAAAAATTGTCAATTTATTTTTACAGGAAGCAGAGAAAGGTCAGAAGAGCTAATACCTAAAATTTTATTAATGGGTAAAAAATTATGGAATGTAGATCTGCAGCATTATATAGATGGGGGAATAATTTAATATGGCGTGGGAACAAGGTAATCAATTGTCGAGAAAAGAATCGGAGGATTTGAACTCAAAAATTTTATCCATAGAGGGGTATATCGAGGAAAGAGAGGCAAAAGTTTTGCTTTATCAGTTTCTGAGGGAAAATATTACTTTTACTGCAGATTTAGTTTCTGGAGTCAAGCTTTTTCCATTTCAACATATGGCAATTAAGGCGATGTTTGAAACCGATTATTTTATGGGCGTATGGAGTCGGGGAATGAGTAAATCATTTACAACTGCAATATACGCATATCTTGATGCGATACTCAACCAAGGAGTGGAGATTGGTATCTTATCTAAATCCTTTCGTCAGGCGAAAATGATTTTTAAAAAAATAGAGGATATTGCCTCAAAGCCTCAGGCTCATTATTTAAGCCAATGCATTTCTCATAAATCAAAAAACAATGACGAGTGGCTACTGGAAATTGGTAGCTCAAAAATTAGAGCGTTGCCTTTGGGTGATGGGGAAAAGCTGCGTGGATTTAGGTTTCATAGAATCATTATTGACGAGTTTGCGCTTATGCCAGAAAGAATATATAATGAGGTTATCATACCGTTCTTGAGTGTGGTAGAAAACCCAACACAAAGAGAAGAGCTTTATAATGTAGAAACAGATCTAATTAAGCAAGGAAAGATGAAAGAATCTGAGCGTCATATCTGGCCAAACAATAAATTGATAGCCCTATCATCTGCAAGTTATAAATTTGAATATATGTACAAAGCTTACGAGCAATTTGAAGATTTGATTATGACAGGAGGAACAAAGAAGTCTGATGCCCACAGGGTGATTATGCAATTTAGTTATGACTGCGCCCCAAAACAGCTATACGACCAAAATCTGATCAATCAAGCTAAATCGACTATGAGTCAAAGCCAGTTCGATAGGGAATTTGGTGCAGTATTTACTGATGATAGCTCAGGCTATTTTAAGACATCCAAGATGGCAGAGTGCACATTAAAAGATGGCGAAATGCCGTGCGTTCAGGTAAAAGGAGAAATTAAAGAAAAATACATCCTTGCATTTGACCCGAGTTGGGCAGAGAGTGAAAGTAGTGATGATTTCGCAATGCTACTAATACAATTGAACGACTCAAAGAAAATTGGCACCGTAGTACATAGTTACGCTTTGTCTGGAGCAAATCTTAAGCAACATATTTTTTACTTTGATTATTTATTAAGCAATTTTAATATTGTAGCTATCATTGGAGACTACAATGGTGGTGTGCAATTCATTAATGCTGTAAATGAAAGCAGTTTATTCAAAAAGAAAAATAAAGAAATAAAGTGCTTAAACACAAACTTTGATGATATTGAGCATTACCAAGAAAGATTGTCCGAGGGCAAAAGAGAATACAATATTGATAATCAAACTATTTGCTATTTAAGGAAGCCAACCAGTCAATGGATTCGAAGGGCAAACGAATTGTTGCAATCGAACTTTGATCACAAAAGAATATTATTTGCTTCAAGGGCTATAGACGACAACTATAACGAGCAAAGAAGAAAGAAGATTCCAATAAATCAAATTAAATTCCTGAGAACTTCTCAAAGTATGAGCCAAACAGATCAAGCAAAAATGATTGATTTTGTGGAGCATCAATTTGATATGTTAAATTTAGTAAAAAGTCAATGTTCGTTAATACAGATCACTTCTTCTGCCGCAGGAACTCAAAGTTTTGATCTGCCATCAAATCTAAGAAGGCAAACCGGGCCAGATAAAGCAAGAAAAGATTCTTATTCGGCTTTAGTTTTGGGCAATTGGATGGTTAAGCTCTATTATGATATGCTTGAGGCAAAGGATGAGTCAACATTTCAAACTTTTACTCCCATGTTTATAAACTGAGTGTATTTAAATCAAGTGCCACATAAATACAAATATACCACAACGTTTGATAATATTGTTTATGCTTCAAACAATATAGATGATTCGAATGTTAGTCTTGCCTCTCTTGAAGCTCTTAGACCTCTTATTCCGAAAGGAGTTAATCTAGAAAGAAACATAGATTTAATTGGCGTGGCATTCAACGCCGCAGTGGTTAATAAATTTAATAAAAACGGAGATGGTATTGATAGCGAAGCCGCAGTAAAAATAAAAGACTACTTCATTCATAAACCAACAAACATAGAACATAACCGAGAACAAATTGTAGGTCATATTGTTTCTGCGGGATTTTCAAAATACGACAACCACTCCGAGCTAATGAGTGACGAAGAGGCGTTGGTTTGTGATGCAGCTTACAACATCGCCTTGGGCGCAGTAATTTATAAAACAGCAAGTAAAGAGTTTGCAGATTTAGTCGTTAATTCAACTAGCAAAGATAGTGATTTTTATCATTCTGTTTCTGCAAGCTGGGAAGTTGGTTTTAATGACTATGTAATCGCTGTTGGTAGCAATGACCTTTACGATTCTATTGTAGTTTCTTCTCCAGAAGAAATCGAACAATACAATCCGTATTTAAAATCTTTCGGAGGAAAAGGAGTTCTGTCTGATGGAAGAACCGTTAATCGACTTATCGTGGGAGATATATTCCCACTTGGAATTGGCTTTACGTCAAATCCTGCAGCAGATGTAAAAGGCTTAGTAGTTGAACATAGAGACGCTCCTGAACGTAAAGAAGGGCCTAAAGAAAAAATACAGCCTATTGATAAAATCATTACAGAACATGAAAAAATTTCCCAATCTGTTGAGGAGAATGTACTAAACAAAGAAACTGAAACAAACTTTATTATGGATAAGAACACAATTATTAATGAATTCCGAGCAGCTTTAGATGAAAAGCTTGGCAAGCAAGACTTCTCTGAAGAAGTAGTTGCTAGCATTTCTAAGGTTTTTAGCGAGGCGATAAAAGAAAAAAGTGACAAGTATATCGCTGACCTTGAAAAAGCCAAAGCTGAAAAAGAAGAAGCTGCAAAAGCTCAAGCAGCTATTCAAGAAAAAATAACAGAAGTGGAAGAGCAACTTAAAGCCACTGAAGAAAAGCTTTCCAGTCTTGAAGACGAAAATGCTGCAAGAGAAGCGGAAGTTCTTTTCAATAATCGCATGGAAACTTTGGACGAAATCTATGATTTAGATGATGAAGATCGTCAAATCTTAGCCTCTGAACTTTCTGGACTTGATACTTCGGACGATTCTTTCGCAAGCTATCAAGAAAAATTAGCGAAAGTTTGGAAGCACAAAAATAAAGAATTCATCTCTGAGCAAGCCCAGGCTTTGGAAGCAAAAATAGCTGAAGAAGTTGAAAAGCGACTTGCTCAAGTTGAGGAAAAAGTATCTGAAACTTCAGAAGAGGTTGTCGCAGAAGTCTCGCAGGCTTCCGATCAATCCGAAGAGTCTGATCAGTGCGATGATATCTTAGAGAATATTGAAGTTGAGGAAGCATCTGTTGTGAACAACAATGAATCCTCTTCCAAATCTGAGTCTTTTAAGGATAGGTTTGCAAAAACTTTTAAAGACTCTGTAAACATTTCATTCTAAAAAAAGAAAGATCTTATTATGGCAAAAAGAATACTACCATACCGAGACTACAGCGAACACGACGTTGTTAACTTGTTCTCATTGGAAATTGGAAGCTCGGACACGCTGTCGAGTTTCGTTACAACATCCAGTGGCAAGTGGGACTCAGGCGTTGTCGTTTCTGTGAGTGCGGGAGCTCTACCAGGTGATATCCCTCAACTTAGCGCATCGGCAGGAAATAATCTCAGAGATTATATGGGAGCCGATCAATCATCTGCGCATGTTGGATACAACGCATACCCGTACAACGGTATGACAGTAGCCCCCGCTGACGGAACCGGTCGTGCATTAGGAATCACGCTTCGTGAGACCTTGGCGTTCGACGAAAACGGAGAAAAAATGTTATATTATCCTCAAAAACTTGATGAATCTCAAGGAGTTCTTCCAGGTCAAACAGTTCCTGTTTTGACAAGAGGACTTGTCCTTTTGGGCGGAGATTCATTTAGCTCTGCACCTGCTTTAGGTGACGAGCTTGAAGTTTCTTCTACAGCTGGCAAGCTTGTCACCGCAACAACTGGAACAGTTGTTGGACATGTTGTGGCTATCGGAGAAGAGAGTGATAATTCTTCTAACAAAAAATATTTGTGCAAACTTAGCTTCTAAGAAAGGACAATAAAGAAATGAAAATTACTCTTAAACCTACATCCGAGCAAGTCGAGCTTGTTAAAGCTATGGCTTCGAAAAATAGAGAAGTTGCATATGAAGCTCAAACCGCACTGGCTGAATTTATTGGCCCAGTATTGGCCGAAGTTGTAAACACAGCTCCTACGGTTAGCAATATGTTTACTTCTCTTCAGTTCAATGCAGACGAAAGTCCAAGCATTCCTCTGGATCTTTATCACGATATTACTGATGAAGACTACATCCAAGTATGGAGTCAATCCGTACCAGGAGGCCTTCCTACCAACCAAGTTGCTCCATCGCAAAGCGAGCTTAAGTTCACAACTTATACTCTTGACAGCGCATTGAGCTTCGATAAGCGTTACGCTTCTCGTTCGAGACTTGATGTTGTTAGCAAAACGTTTACCCGTATGGCTCAAGAAATTCTTCTCAAGCAAGAGAAAACTTCGGCCACTATGGTAATGACTGCTTTGGCTAACGCTTCCACAAACAGCGAGCAACATGTTATCCGTTCTGCTCAAACAGGAAGGTTCTTACTTTCCGACCTCAACAAGCTGTTCACCAAATCCAAAAGGATTAATTCCGCTTGGAACGGTGGAACTCCAGCTGAAAGACGTGGTCGTGGAATCACAGATCTGCTTGTTTCGCCAGAGATTGTTGAGGAAATCAGAGGATTGGCTTACAACCCAATCAACACCAAAGGTGCTGATGGAAGTGCTCCATCTGGCAATACCAATGGCTTAGCTGCATCCGACACTGTTCGTGACGCAGTTTTCAATAGCGCAGGAATCCCAGAATTCTATGGAGTATCAATCCAAGAGTACAATGAAATGGGAGATGGCCAAGCATGGAATACTGTATTCTCTGCTGCCGCAGGCTCAACAACATACGCAGATAATTACTCTGTCGCCCAAAACGGTGGTGCAGCACAGGCAATTCAATCCGGAGAAGAAATTCTTGTCGGTGTCGACTTGTCTCGCGAGTCGATGATTCGTGCAGTTGCTACAGACTCCGAAAATGGAGCAGAGTTTAATCTCGTCGCGGATGACCAGTTTGCAACTCGTCAGTCGAAAATCGGTTACTACGGATCCCTTGAAGAAGGGCGTATGATTATCGACGACAGGGTTCTTCTTGGACTTCTTGTTTAATTTTTAATTAAACCAAATCCCCTTAAATCCACCCCGGGCAACTGGGGTGGATTTTTTATTTACAAATGTTATTATAATGTGTACTAAAATAAAAGGAATAAGGTATTATGGCAAGTAAAAAAAAATCGCGCAAGACTTTGGCTTCGAAAGGCTCGGAAAAAGCTAACACCCCAAAGCTTGAAGATCTTCAGCAAACTACAGGCAAAAGCTACGAGGATAAAGTAGCTAGAGCAAAAGAACTGGAAGAAATTTTAGGGATTCCGAAAATAAGCCCATTTAAAACTCATGATCGAGAAGTTTTTGCTAGCATGATCAAGGAGATGAATTTAACAGATTTACAGGCTTTTGCTGTAAAGGTGGGGATTTTTCCTTCTGGTAATAAAACAATTTTAAGGAATAAAATAAAAAGGGCTTTTGAGTCTAGTTTGGTTGGGCAGGGAAGTGTCCAAGTGATGGGTGATCCAATTAAGTTGGATCCGTCCAATCCAGAACACAAGAAAGTTATTGACTATCTAGGAGGATAAAGTTATGGCTCATGATCCTCATCCAGAAACAATTTTAGGTCAATTGGCATTAAACATTTATGATGAAGAGATTGGCCAGTATACCCAAGGGACAGAAAGAACAACTGAAATTGTATTAATTTCTGGATGGCTAGAGGGCCATTTGGGTGAGCTTAATAATTTGATTTATACCTCTTTTAGTGGAGACAATCCAGAAGGCTTTTTATTGGAAGAACAAGCTATTATGCGGGAAATGTATGTTTCCGAATATAATCGCAAGAAAGAGAGGGCGGCCCTTCGAAGGATGGATGGCGATGGAGATACCATCAATTGGCAAACTATACAAGAAGGGGATTCTGTTATTAAAAGACAAATTGATACATCAAATCCAACCCCAAAGCTCTACCATCAGGCATATCTTGCGTCACAAGAAAGAATGAAGGAGCTAATATATGCTTATAACATGTATAAGGCTAGCCCAAGGCAAATTGTTGGAAAAGATTCTGATGAAGCTCCAAGCATGACGGGCATTTATCAAAAAACTGTGTAAATATATTGTATGGAAGAAAATGCTAATAATCAAGAATTAGAAAATACATCTAAAAGAATAAAATCCGAGCTATATCATATCTGGAAAAAAGCAAAGAGGTTATTCGAGCTCATCGGGCAAGATAGAATGCTTGAAGATTGGGTTCAGAAAAATATAAATTCTGCGCACGATAATTTAGATGAAGCTTTGAGGTTCGTTGAGTATGAAGAAATTTTTCCGCAGAAAAAAAATGAAGTCGTTGATCCAGATGAAGGAAAAAATAATTTTCTTTCAAATGAAGACAAAAGGTATCCAGTTCCTGCCGAATCAGAAAACGGGGATCAGTTCATCACTCGTTGCATATTAGATGCAAATATGAAAAAACGATACCCTGTTCAGTCTGACAGATTCAACGCTTGCATGGTAATTTATACAGAAAATAAAAATAAACCTTCGGATACTGGAAATCCTGGAGAAAAATTTGAAGATCCCATGTCTTCAGGGGAACCTGAAGTCAAAGACCCGACTAAGCCAATTCTTCCTTAATCGAGTACTTTACCGAGCCCCCGCTAAAACCAAATGAAATAGTTTGATCGTGGGTTAATTTTTTGCTCAAGATTAGCTCCGCCAGTTTATTTTCGACATGGGTCTCAATTAGTCTTTTCAGCGGTCTGGCGCCCATTTTTTCTTCAGAAGAAAGATCTATAATCATTTGTACAAAATATGCAGTCGTTTTTATGGATATATTCTTATTGGATAATTTATCTTCAATTTTGCCGATCTCTAGTTTTACTATTTTTTTCAGCTCGTCTTTTTTGAATTCTTCGAACACAACAATATCTGTTAGTCTGTTGATGAATTCTGGCCTGAAAAAACTTTTCAGTTCGTCTTTGACGATATTTTGCGAACGATTTTCTTCTTGCTGCGAAAAGCCTATGGCTTGCTTTGAAAGCTTTTCTCCACCGACATTGCCTGTTAGTATAATTATACAATTATTAAAATAAACCTTTCTACCAGAGTTATCGGTCACAAAGCCTTCTTCTAAAATTTGTAATAATATGTTTATTACGTCTGGGTGGGCTTTTTCTATTTCATCGAAGAGTACAACACTGTAGGGATTTTTTCTTACTCTTTCTGTTAGTATTCCTCCTTCTTCGTAGCCCACATATCCTGGAGAGGCTCCTGTTAGCCTGCTTGCCGTAATTTTTTCAGAATATTCGCTCATATCTAGTTGAATCAGATTTGAAGAGCTACCATATATAAATTCAGATATGCATTTTGCAGTATATGTTTTCCCTGTTCCTGTTTTTCCTACAAGAAGAAAGCTTCCTACTGGCTTGTTTTTATCTTTTAATCCTGATTTTGATCGAAGTATAGCTTGACTCATTTGTTCAAGCGCTTCTGATTGTCCAATGATCCTTGATTTAAGATTTTTAAATAAGCCCAAAATCTTCTTAGAGTCTTTTGCGGACATTTCTGAGGCTGGAACTCCAGTTTTAGAGGATACAACTGCATAAATATCTTCCTTCGATACCTTGAATTTATTTTTCATTGTTTCATTGGCCCATTTTGTAATGACCTGATCGTATCTTTCTAGCAAAATAATTTGCGTGTCTTCAATAATGCTGTAATCTTCATTTGCAGTTTGCATGGTGGATTCTTTCATGACCAGCTTTTCAAGTTCTTTTTCTATATTAACAGCTTCTTGAGGTCTCTGTATGTTTTTAATTTTAACTTTTGACCCAGCTTGATCCATGATGTCAATTGCTTTATCTGGAAATTGTTTGTCTAATATATATTTTTCAGATAGATCGATAATCAAATCGATGATTTCCTTAGAGTAAGATATACTGTGAAAGCTTTCGTATTTTTTCTTTACTCCGTTTAGTATTTTCCTTGTTTCTTCTTTGCTTGGTTCTTTTACTTTGATAGGTTGAAATCTTCTGTCAAGCGCTCCGTCTTTCATTATGCTTTTCTTGTACTCTTCTTGAGTAGTTGCTCCAATGCATTTAATTTCCCCTCTTGCAAGCAGTGGTTTCAGTAGGTTTGCTGCATCCATGCTGCCCTCTGCGCTACCTGCGCCAACTAATGTATGTATTTCATCTATAAATAAAATTATGCTCTGGCTCTTTTTTACTTCCTCTATGATATTTTTAAGTCTCTCTTCGAATTGACCTCTATATTTTGTGCCAGCTATTAGTGAGCCTAAATCCAATGAGAATATAATTTTTCCTAAAAGAAAGTCTGGGCACTCGTTATGTACTATTTTTTGCGCGAGACCTTCTACGATAGCTGTTTTTCCTACCCCTGGATCCCCAAGTAGAATTGGATTGTTTTTAGTTCTTCTGCATAAAATTTCGCATACATCACTTATTTCTTGCGTTTTGCCGACTATGTTATCGAATTTTCCCTGAGCCGCTTTCTCGCAAAAGTTGACTCCAAATTTATCGAGTGTGGGCGTATTTGTAGATGCTGTGCTAACTTTAATTGGTTTTTTAGGGCTAGGCTTTTCTTGCGCATTTCTTTCGTTAGAAATATGTAAATACTCTCTTACTTCTGCGATGACATCGTCTTCTGAGGAATTGAAAAGTCTGAAATAAAATGGAACTGGAGAGTCTTCGTATTTCAAAAGAGCTAGTAGCATATGTTCTAGCCCAACATATTCGTGTCCAAGCTTGAAGCTTATTGATGCGGCGACTTTAAGAACCAAATGGAAGTGCTCGTCGTAAATGGGCTCGTATGATTCACTTGATTTGTCGGAATCTTCCCCATCCAGGAACTGTTCTCTGTTTTGCCGATCGAGAGATTCTATGATTTCTTCTTTTAATGATTTTTGGTCTATATTTAATAAATATAAAATCTCGCTAAGTATTCCTGCGCTGAGTTTAACCATTCCGTAGAATAAATGCTCTAGGCTTACATAGTCACTATAATACTCTCTTGCTATTTTCTTTGCTTCATTAATTGCCTGTTGCGCTCTTGGGGTAAAGTTTGGCTTAGGTTTCATTGTCATAATTTTACACTTATTTCACTTCGGACATCTTCATATAAATTTTTTCGTCCAAAATTTTTATAGAATCAATAAATAATATATCTTCACTTTTTCGTCCATATGTAACTACAATATTCTTTTTTGAAGGTGTTTTGTTTGCCTGTTTTTCGAAATATCTATCATAGAAATTACCTCTTCTTGAGTTTAGGAGCATGGCGTCATATCTTCCGCTTTCATCAGATATAGAAAGCTTCATGTATTTATTACCATTTCGGGAAGTTCGCTTTATGCAGTCTTCAACAACTCCAATAAATCTGCCTTTTTCATCAAGATCCATGATCTTTAGATCTGACGAGTCTTTTAGTGAGGAGCTTTCGTCAGAAAAGCAGGTTTTCAATTTCGAACTATGACTGTAGCCTAAAAGCTGAGTTTCAAAATACCAATTTGCAAAATGCTCATATTGTCTATTTCTGTCGTAAATACTTTTATAGATATCGTACTTTTTCTTAAATGTTTTAAATCTAGATTCCTTCATTACTGGTTTGCCGTCATCAGCAATTAGGTTTTCATTTTTTGCATCGACTATGCAGTTGAGGAGCTTATACTCATATTTTTCTCCCAATTGAACAAAATTTCTTTTTTCTCTTTCTGTGAGTAGGTTAAAGGACTGCGCCTCCAAGACCATCAGAGACCTGTTTTTTCCTTTACTGCCTAATGCTCCGGCTTGAATTAGCGCAGAAAGAACTCCTATATTAAGCCCCGCTTGTTTCGCAGAGAGAAATATATCATATTTCGTTGGGGTTTCAGAAGACCTAAAGTCTCTAAGTGCTTGTAGGGACTTTTCGCTAACTCCTTTGATGCTGTTTAGTCCGAACCTAATATCTTTTCCTTCTATGGAGAAATCCATTTTAGAATTTGCGAGGTCTGGAGATAATAATTTGATATTAAAGGAATCTAGTTCTTTTGAAATTTTACTTATTTCTTCTTGTGGAGATGGCTCGTATTTAGTCATCTTTAATAAAGATAGAAAAAATTGTTGGGGATGATTGAATTTAAGATATGCTGTCCATGCAGCAAGAACAGAATAACTAAGGGAGTGCGATTTGTTGAAGGAATAGTTTGCGCTATCCTCTGCAACACTCCATAATATTGTTCCAATATCTGGACTCAGCCCTCGCTCGCTCACCTTTTGCTCGATCTTGGCTTTCCATGCAGGCATTTGATCCACCTTTTTCTTACCAACAATACGCCGAAGCTGCTCCGCTTCATCAAGCGTGAATCCAACCTTCACCGCCATTTGCATAAGCTGCTCTTGATAGAGTGGAATTCCGCCTGTATAATCTAGTACATCCGAGAAAAACTCATGAATAACTTGAGCTTCTTCGGTTTCCACATAGGTTGCATAATTGTCTAAAAATTCGAGGGCTCCTGGACGACCAATCGCCACAACCGCACTAAGCTGCTCGAGGTTCTTTGGCTTGATTTTCTTGCAAACCCTATAATTGGTGTCAGATTCTAATTGAAACAGTCCGTGGGGTGCTCGTAGGACTTGCAATGGCTTGAATACATCTGCGTTATGAAGGTCAATTTCATTACAGTCAATTCCAAGATTTTTGCACACATCATAAATCACGCTCAAGGTGCGCAACCCTAGAATATCAAATTTAACCATCAACTCGGAGACCCAATTCATATCGTATCCTGTAACCAATGTTCCGTCATTTGATGTTTGAATGGGGCAAATATCCGTCATTGTGTCAAACGAAATCGCGATTCCACTTGGGTGAACGCCTGTGTTTTTATTTAATCCTTCGAGTTTCAATGCGATATTAAATACTTCTGGGTTTTGTGCGGCCCAATCGGCAAACTTTTCGCTTTCTTCGATAGCATGACGCAAAGGAACAACCACTCCAAAGCGTTTTGGAATTGTGTCACTAACTTCGTTTACTTGCTGCTCTGTGAATTCACCGACAATCTTACCGCATTCCTTCACGCAAAGCTTTCCGCTGAGAGTATTTAGTGTTAGTATCTTTGCGGTTCTGGCAGGGTGTTTGCGTTCGATATAATCGATAACTTCTGCGCGGCGTTCGTAAGCAATATCGTTATCCACGTCTGCAAGTAAGCTGCCATCAAGATATGTTATTCCATCTTGCTCAATCTTGCGAGCTCTACTCTTGGACACGAATCGTTCAAAGAATAGGTTGTATTCCACGGGATCAACATTTGTTACTCCGATTAAATAGAGTACAAGAGATCCTGCGGCGCTACCACGACCCGGCCCAGTAGGAATATCGCTTTCATGGCAAAAATTAAGAATGTCCCAGTTTAAAAGAATATAATCAATGAAACCAAGCTCTTCCAGAATACTAAGCTCTGATTTTGCGCGATCAAAGTATTCTTTCTTGTTGTCAAACTTATCGATTCCGCGGTCGTAGACACCCTTGTGGCAGAGTTTGCGGAGAAACTCATAGTTGCTCACATCTGGCGAGCAATTAAGCATTTTATAATACTTTTCTTCGATTTTAATATTAGGCAATCGAACGCCTGGGGGAACGCATCCCTCGTAACTTGTAAATTCTTCGATAAAACTCATACTTCTACTTCCCATATCATTTTCTTAAATACTTCATAATTGACTCTAATATCATACAATGCATCGTGTAATTTTTTCTCGTCAAAGTCAACATCAAAATCTTTACAGCACTGTTTTAGATTGCAGCTTAATCCTCGTTCGATAAAACTATTGAGTCGATATTGCCACGCTAAAAAGTTGTCGTCTTTGTCCAAGCGAATACGTTTCTTGAGAGCTTTTGCAAGACACAGTGTGTCCACAAGATGCTCAGTATAACTGAAATCTGTTTTTGCTTTTGGGTCAACAAGCTTTCTGTGAATGTTGTGCATGTAGACATCAAAGCCTAGAAGATTGTGCCCAATCTTGAGATAACTGTCGTCATACAGATATTTCTCAAAGTGCTCGAGCGCTGCTTTAGGGCAAGTCGCGCGCTTTTTGTATTTTGCTTCAGTAAAGCCTGTGATTCTCGCAGCATCAGGAGATACATTGAGCTCATCCCATTTAAGCCAATAATCTTTTTGTTCAACGATCTTGTTGTTTTCGATAACAAGAAATGCAAGTTGCCATGGCTTGTTGTGCGTGATTAGGTTAAGGTTGCAAGTTTCGTAATCGAACAACAGGTACTTTTTATTTTTTTGAAATCTAAGCAGTGACTCTTTCATTGTTTTCCTTCCAACTTTCGAAGCAAAATTCATTGCTACCAAAGTGGTCTAAGTTTGGTTTTGATATTGTTTTGTTTCCAAAGCTCCTTCCAGTTATACATTTATAGGTCTGTAAGGCGCTGACGTCTTTTTTGTTTTTATAATATATACTTTTCGCTAGCTGTATTTTAAATTTTTCTCCAGCAAAAGCTCGAACTCTTTCGCTTAACATGCGGTCAAACGGAAGAGAATTATCTTCGATGAAAAATACAGGGTCGAAAGACTTGAAATTAGGGGTGCAGTTTGCGAACTTCATGGTGTTGTTATAAATAAACGAATCATAAAACGGCACCGCTAGCATAAGGTCTTTTTTATTCCAGTGTTTTTTAAGTATTTTCGCATCTACCGAATTAAAATTATCTGTAAAAGCTTCGCTGAAAATAGAATTTAATCTTTTGCATCCGCTTGAGTTTTTTGCAAAAATAATAATTTTGTGCGCAGATTGATGCGATTCCTCCTTCGGGTTGATGGAGGCATTTTCTCTCATATCTATGCGCAGTCCAAATATCAATTTGATATCCATTGACGATGCTGTCTTATTTGCTTGCAAGAACCCAGTAAGGGAATCTTCCACCAAAATGACCTCTTTTAACCCGTTTTCTTTGGCGATTGAAAAAATACTATCTGCGCCGCCTTCTTTCTGTGTAATTGGATTATCCAGAGTTAATATGCTTTTGCCGATAGAGAAGTGACTTTTAAATAACGCTAACATGGCATATATACTAACAGAAAAACAATTTCCTGTCAAGGAATAAAAGTTATTCACGAAGCAGAATAAATGTTGACAGTATAGCTGTGGGATGTTATTATTTTTAGAGTTATATGAATATTAAAGTAAAAAAAAGAAACGGTAGACTTCAGGAGTTTAATGTAGAGAAGATTAATGCAAATGTTGAGCGCGCATGCGACTCAATTGAGGATGTATCTGTTAGCGAGATAGTACTTGATGCGCAACTTCAATTGTATGATAAAATTACTACTAGTGAAATTGATAAGGCATTAATTTTAAGTGCGCGAGAAAAAATTGAAAAGGAGCCCAATTATAGCTATGCAGCAGGAAGATTGTTGCTGAATACTGTATATAAAGAGGTTTTTAAGGAGGGTGTTGATTCTGACATCTTCAGGCTCCAATACAGAAAAAGCTTTATTCAGGGTATTAAAAAATTGGTGAATTGCAATAGGCTTAGTCCTAGGATGCTTGATTTTGATTTACAAAAGTTGTCTGAAGCAATAAAAATCAGAAGAGATCTCAGGTTCAAATATCTTGGGATACAAATTTTGGCAGACAGATATTTCATAAGAGAAGAAGGTAAAATCATGGAGGCTCCACAGTCTTTTTGGATGAGAGTTGCTATGGGGCTGGCCCTGGACGAAGAAGATAAAGACCAAAGGGCTATTGAGTTTTATGATTTATTTAGCAAGTTTTTGTATACTTCTTCAACTCCGACTCTTTTTAACAGCGGAACAATTAGGTCTCAGCTGAGCTCTTGCTACCTTAATACTTTTGATGACAGTATTGACGGCATCTTTGACGGTGCTTGGCAAGAGGCTAGAAAATCTAAATATGCAGGAGGTTTGGGCCTAGACGTTACTCCGTTTAGATCTACAGGCTCTCATATTCAAGGGACCAATGGAATATCAAGCGGATTGGTTCCTTGGTTAAAGATATTCAATGATCTATTGGTTGCAGTTAATCAGGGCGGAAAAAGGCCTGGCGCGGGCTGTGCGTATCTTGAGCCTTGGCATTTAGATTTTGAAGACTTTCTGAACTTAAGAAGGAATACCGGAGACGATAGATTGAGGTGTCATGATATGAACACTGCATCTTGGATTCCCGACGAATTTATGCGAAGAGTTCAAAATGAAGGTGATTGGTATTTTTTCGACCCTAGAGGTGCAGACTTGCATGATTGTTTCGGAGAGGAATTCGATAAAAGATACAATGCATTAATTGATCTGGCCGAAAATGGTCATATCGATAATTGGAGGAAGATGCCCGCAAAAGAACTTTGGAAGAAAATGCTTAAGGTATTATTTGAGACCTCTCATCCGTGGAATACTTTCAAGGATCCGTGCAATATCAGATATACAAATCAGCACGAGGGTATTGTACATAGTAGTAATTTGTGTACTGAAATCACGCTTCACACAAAGTCGTCAAAGTACGACAAGGGAGAAAAAACCGAGATTGGAGAAACCGCAGTCTGCAATCTTGGGTCAATTAATTTATTGAACCATTTGAATGAAGACGGTAATGATATTGACTTCATTAAGCTCGAAAAAACAATTCACACTGCAATCAGGATGCTCGACAATGTCGTCGACTTAAATTTTTACCCAACGCTAGAAGCTTCTAAATCAAATTTAAGAAATAGGCCTATAGGGTTGGGGCTTATGGGTCTACACGATGTATTGCATGTTAAAAATATCCAAATTGACAGTGATGAAGCTGTAGAATTTAGCGATAAACTATTTGAGTTCTATTCAATGCACGCTATATATGCAAGTTCTATTTTGGCTAAAGAGCGTGGCTCATATCAAACCTACGAAGGATCTCTTTGGCATGGCGGAGTTTTCCCAATAGATTCTTACAATAATCTCATGGTTTACAGAGGTAAGCAAGAGGTGCCCGAAGAGTCAGTTACGGGTAAACCCTTAACTGGAAAAGGGCAGACTCTTAAAGAATGGCAAAAAGTAAGGGTTCATGTAAATAAGCACGGTATGAGAAACTCAAATGTTATGGCTATTGCCCCAACAGCCACTATTGGATATATCAACGGCATCGAGCAAAGCATAGAACCAAATTTTTCTGTATTATTTGTATATGAAAATAAAAGTGGTAATTTCTTTATAACGAATGAGCATTTTATTAATGATATGAAGAATGCAGGTTTATGGAATAGCGAAGTAGCAAAGCTAGTTAAAAATGTTGACGGGGATCTTTCATTATTGAATGGCGATATTCCATCAGAATTAAAGGAAAAATATAAAACTGCCTTTGATAGGGATATGCTTAAGTTGATTGAAGCTAATGCGGCAAGACAAAAATGGATGGATCAATCTATAAGTTTTAACTTGTACAACAAGTCTACTTCATTGAAATATTTAAATGATATTTATATGGCTTGCTGGGAAGCTGGGCTAAAAACTACATATTATTTAAGGAACCGTGCGGCATCTAAGGTGGAGAAATCCCACGAAGAGAAGCCCAAGGCTGAAGAGGCTACCGCATGTAGTATTGAAGCTATGAAGAATGGCGGGACCTGTGAAAGCTGTCAATAATGGCAACCAAGGAAAAATATTTTAAGTCATATCAGGAAAGTTTGCTTCGCGCAAACTTGATCAGGAAGGAGCTAATGTTCTTATATTCCGATATAGAGTTAAAGAATTATTTTAAAAATAAGCAAACCGCCGAAGGTGCATATATAGCAACTATAGAACAGTTGATTAAAAAAGGGTATGACTATCTTAGTCTTAATCCTGAGTCAAAAACTACAATACAGGTATCCTTGGATATTGAAAAATACTCAAACATATTAAAGAGCTTAAGGTTGTGAACTAAATCTTGACTTTTGTCGTTATATGTGTTATAAATATATCTATGAATGATAAAACAGGAGAACTTCTCACAAACAATATCGCTGGTGTAAATAGGATCTTACCTCATAAACACAAATTTGCATGGGATTTATTTTTAAAAAGTTGCGCAAATAATTGGATGCCTACTGAAATCAGTATGCAGAATGATATTAAACAATGGAAAAATGATGAAATTTCGGAGGATGAAAAATTACTTGTTAAACGCTGTCTTGGATTTTTTGCTGGATCTGAGTCTTTGGTTGGTAATAATCTTTTGCTTTCTGCCTTTAAATATGTTACGGATGCTGAATGCCGCCAGTACATCTTGCGTCAAGCTTTTGAAGAGAGTCTTCACAACCTTACGGTAGTATATGTTTGCGACAGTTTAGACCTGGATATAGAAGAGGTTTTTGCTGCTTACGAAACCATACCGAGCATCAAGGCGAAGGATGATTTCTTGATGAGTATAACCAATGATATTAGCAGGCAGGACTTTGACCCCCATACAAAAGCAGGGAAGCAAGAGATTTTAAGAAATTTTTTGACCTATTGGATTGTATGCGAAGGAACGTTTTTCTTTAGCGGGTTCGCAATGCTCTTGGCGCTCGGAAGGCAAAACAAACTTCAGGGAATTTCTGATCAGATTAAATATACCTTGCGAGACGAAAGCTCTCATATTGCGTTTGGGACATATTTAATTAATGCGTTAATCGAGCAAAATCCATCTATATGGACAAAGGCAATTCAGGAAGAATTTGTAGAGCACATGAAAAAGGCTGTAGAGCTCGAAATAGAGTACGCTCATGATGTGTTGCCTACAGGTATTCTTGGTCTAAACGCGGATATGTTTGTTGATTATATGCATTATATTGGTAATCGCAGGCTCGAAGCAATTGGATTGGATTACAGATTCCCAAGCGACAAAAATCCGTTCCCTTGGCTGAGCGAAGTTGTCGATGTTCAGGCTATGGGTAATTTCTTTGAGAGGCGAGTGCGCGAGTACCAGCAGAGCGGGGCGCTTGAGGATGATTTTTAATTTGTAAATATTCTCAAACTCCTAACTTTGAATACGAAACCCCCATTTAATGGGGGTTTTTTATTTGGAATAATAAGTGTAATATGATCGCACGAAAGAAAGTGGCTGTTGAGCCTCGATCAGAGATTTCTTGATGCAGTTAAGATAGTATTTCGAAAATAGGGGCCTTGCCGTTTGACACCTTAAAGGGTCTTCCGCTTGGAGAAAAGGTGATTTTTTCTATACTAAGCCCAAGAGCATAGGCAATCGTGGCGTTAATAGATTCTATATCTACCCCTCCTTCTTCTACATAGTGCGCTCTTTCGTCGGATTTTCCGTGGACAAAACCTCCTTTTATTCCTCCTCCGGCAAAAAGAACACTAAAAGCGGACGGATGGTGATCTCTTCCTATTCTTCCTGATTTAATCTCTGGGCTTCTTCCGAATTCGCTAGCAAGAACAACCATTGTGTCTTGAATTAGTCCGGTTCTGTTTAGGTCATTTAATAAAGAGCTAAGTCCGCTGTCTAAAACCGCAGCCCTATTCTCAAGATTACCAAAAACATCATTATGCATGTCCCATCCCCCGTAAGCGACTTCAACAAATCGAACTTTATTTTCAACAAGCCTTCTTGCGAGTAAGCATCCTTGGCCAAAATTATCCTGCCCATACTCCTCTCTTACGGATTCAGGTTCTTTGGTTAGGTCAAAAGCTTCCAGATCGCTGCTTTTCATTAAACTTATTGCGTCATCGTAGAGGTCTGTATACGCTCTGACTTGTTTTTGAGGAAAATCTAAAGTAAAATTTTTGTTAAACATTTTGGACGCATCGAGTCTTTTGTTGTATATTCCTTCGTTTACATAGCCCGATTTTTTTACGTTTTGTATTCCTGCGTTTGGGTTTCCTAGGGGGAGGGGCCCATGTTTGCTTTCAAAGTACCCAGAGCCTAAAATGTTGCTTCCTCCATTAATTTTTACATTATCTGGTAAGTTTTTATTTATTTTACCACAAAGCTTGCTGACCCAGCTCCCCATGCTTGGGTGAACGATTGTTCCTCTTTTTTGGTAGCTGGTGTGAAGAAGGTAGTTTGCTTGTTCATGCGCCCCTTGATTACTGTTGATTGATCGAACCAAAGAGGCTAAATGCATTTGCTTTGCTGTTTTTGGTAGCCAGCTGCCGATTTGTATTCCATCTGCGGAGGTGTTGATTGCTTCTGTTTGGCCCATCACTTCTTTGTTTTCTGGTTTCGGATCAAAGGTGTCGATATGAGTCATTCCTCCGGTCATGTTTAAAAATATAACATGCCTTGCTGTGGGGGTTTTATTTGTTTTTGCTATAAGATCACTTCCCCATACTACAGCGTTAACTCCTAGGTATGCTTTGGCAATATTCTTAGCAAATTCTCTTCTGTTTAGTTCTTCTAACATAATGTGTCCTTGTTTAAATTATTTTTAATATTTACACTTATTTAATAAAAATAAATTCATGGCTGTTTAATAGTATCCAAGAAACATGTTTAAATCCATCTTTTTCATCGACAAATTTCTTGAGTAGTGTTGATTCATTCGATTTGGGTTTTCTTGATAAAATTGATAGAAAGACGCTCTCTACTTGATTTGATTTATTTTTCTCGGATCGCATTTGTTCTATGAAGTCTGCATCCTTTTTATTTAAAATGTTTGTTTCTACAAAGCCGTTGAGTAGATTTAGTACTTGAGTTGTATTTGGTTCGGCACTACTGTTGTCTATTTGCTCTTTGTCGCTTCCACCGAATTGGCGTATTAGATGTCCTCCTGGAGCTGGATACTGGAGGTAGCTGCTTCGCACCAAGTGCCGATCTTTGAATTTTTTGTATTTTTCGTTGTTAAAGTAAGAATCCGCCCCAAGAACCCTAAGAAAATTCCTTTCTCCGGGATTTTCGTCTGCAAGCTTTTTAAAATCTTTGTATATTTCTGAGCCATTCATGTCTTTATATTTTTCATAAATAGGGGTATAGTCTTGTTGGTTGTGCAAATAAACCCTATCCTCTGAGTCTATATTATTGTATACTAATACAACTAGCGAATCCCATAATTGCTCTCCAGTCATTCTTCTCAGTATTGGCCCTTCAAAAAGATACTCTTCAAGGTTTTTATAATCTTCTTTTTTACTCTTTCTCTGAAACAGTTTTGTGTTAAGTAGGACTCTTTGATATGCCCTTATATCGTAATCCACGGCAACCATAAGTTTTTCAAGGTAGGACATAAGTTCTGGATTGCTAGGAACCGTATTATCCATCATGGTGTCTATTGGTTCTATAAGTCCTGCTCCAAAAATCTGTTTCCATATTCTATTGGATATAACCGTTGTAAACCTAGGGTTATCACTGCTTGTCATCCATTTCGCGAAAACGACCCGACTATTGCCTGAGGCTTTTTGTGGCTTGGGGGTAAAAATTGCTTTTGCCACAACTGTTTCTCCGGGTTCTCCATCATCTTCTGCAAACCCTTTTGGGAGCTTTATTTCTCCAGTGCCTTCATTGTCTATGCCGAACTGAATAGAATCCCTGACCTGATTTCTCCAGTTATTGAAAAGTCCTGCCCTTTCATCTCCGTCTTTACTTATCTCTCTGCTAAGTTGACCTATAGTTTTGCTACCTTCCTTTAGCCTCACATTGCCTACCCCTGAAGTAAATGCAGTCATTTCATAAAATTGCCTTTGGGTCCATTTGTCGAATGGGTGGTTGTGACACATTGCGCACTCAAGCCTTGTGCCCAAAAAGATTCTTATTGTATGCGCAAGATTGTCTTCTTGCATACCTCTATCTCTAAGGTAATAACTTACTGCCGCCCCTTCATCTAGGATTTTTCCTTTGCTAGAAAGTAAGTCCGATACTATTTCATCATATTTTTTATTTTCTCGCAAGGCCTCTCTTAGCCATTTTCTGTAAACAGCGCCAACATTTATATTCGTTCCATTGATCCTGTCTTTTATTCTCAGCATATCGCTCCACCAATTAACCTGATGACTTACATAGCCTTCTGAGTTTAGGAGATTTTTTATTAGATTATCTTTTCTGCTTGAGTCCTTATCTTCAATGAAGTTTTGAAGCTCGTTTTTGGTTGGAATTCTACCTACTGTCGTTAAATATAATCTTCTTGCGTATGAGTAGTCGTCTAGGGGTTGTGTTTTTGGAAGCCTATTTGCCCTGAGTTTGTTGTCAATTAATTGATCGATAAATGCTGCATGACTTTTGACTGACTTTTCATCAAGCGGCAGCTTCATTGCGGGAATTGAGCCGTATCTATTTTCCGTATGATAAAGTTCTATGATTTTTCGAGAGTCTTTTGTTAGCATATCAACTTTTAATCTAAATTTCTGCTTGTCAGACTCCCTCTCAAACAAAAATGCGGATCTGTTCGCATCAAGTATCTTGCCCTTAATTGATTTTCCGTTATTTAGATATATCTCGCTTGCAAGGCATGGCGCTACGAACGCTAATAATAGTAGTAATATTTTCATTTTATTTATTATTCAATTTTCCGTCTTTGAGTCCACCTCCGTATATGTCTAGGTCTAGTCCAATTTTTTTTGATGCTTTGAATATTAAATCCAGATAGTACTCTGGGTCTCCAGAGTCTTTGGCGTGGTATTCATCACTAAAGACTATTCCGTCTTTGTTTTTTATGTGATGTGAGTTGTTGTCTCTATAGTATTTTTTTAAACTGTTTGATTCTAAATAACCCTTGCCTTGGAACGCGTTGCCAACGAATTCTTTAAATGATTTCGCAAATGTTTTACCTCTATCAACTTGAAACATTACCCCTCTGTAAACTCCGTTATAGCTATTAAGAGAAGATTTAAGTTTATCAATATCGTTAATATAGTGATCCTCAGGTTTTTTGTTAAAATTGGGAAGATGGTACGCTGGCTGCGCTTCATCTTGAAATGCTATTGCTAACACATTGTCTTTTTGCGCTGCCTCTGCGAAAAACTTTAATGTTCTTTCTCCAGAGCTAGATACAATTGTGACTCGATTATTGTACAAGTTTTCATCGTTGTTATAGTAGGGCAAAAGGGCGTCTTTTAGGATGGTGTCTTTCATGATGTCTAGCTGCTTTCTGGTATTCAGTATACTTCCGCTTCCATCTACGTGCATCATAATGTGTAGCGAGCCATTTTTAGGCAGATGACCATAGGCGTAGGCTCTTCTGCCCGCGCCTCCGTAACCTATGCCATTTCCTGGACCCACCCCTAATTTTTCGGCTATATAACCTTGGGTCAGTCCGGCGGCTCCACCTGCTCCGGCACCACCAAGTAGTCCGCCAACTCCCCCCGAGGGAGAAGAGCTGTTTGGGTACCCTTCCATTGGTGCGCTTCCGTCGCCAATACCCCCTAGCGTGGGGACGGGTTGACCGTCAAGCGTGGCCTCTCCAATCGCAGCCCCAATTCCTGCACCAGCACCACTTCCTGCTCCAACTGCCGAAGATCCGATTCCTGCACCCACTCCTTTAGTTGGAAAATTGTATGCATATAGCTGACCCCCTTTTCCTACTCCATAGCTTCCGTCGGAGGATAAATCAAGGTCACTTATGTCTCCTAGTTCGAGGTTGTTTTCGCTGGTTGCAAGCGATAGGTTGCCTAAATCGGGGCCATCTTTAGTGTCTAGCCCGACTTGGTTGTCGTCTTTAATTTCGCGAAGCCTTCTTTCAAGCAGACCTTTGTCGGCAATTAAGTCTTCTCTGGTCGAGTCGCTAAGCCTCAAAGCATGATCTCCGCGGCTATTAATACGAGAGCCACGAGTCCGATTATCAATAAAATCTCTACGAGTGTCCACATGAGTCTTAGCTATGCCTTTCCTGCTAATAATAGCATTATCGTGATTAATGTTAAGATCGCCAACTCTATTATGAATCCCAATTTCATTAAATTTTTTGTCTATTTGTATTTCTGGTTTTTCGTGAATTATTACTGGGTCTGTATTGCTATACACGATACCTGGCCGTCTTACTGTCGCTTTATGCAATTCTTGCTCATTTATAATAACTCCATCAAGTCGATCTTTGTAGTATAGATCTGGGTTTTTGTCAATAAATCTATCTACATATACTATTTCTTTTTTAGTTTTGTTTTCGTCTAAGCTTAATTCTTCAGATAGAATAATATCTTTTGAGGTGTTGGTTTTGAATAAAAGTATGCCCGCAATGAAAGCAAGGGAGAATAGGTATGCGGCAATTAAATTGACAATTAATGTGGTTTTTAGGTCTTTGTTTTTCATGTTTATATAGTATATTTTTAAAGTGATATTTACACAAAAAAGCCGCCCGAAGGCGGCTTGTTTGTTTTGGGTTAAGCTTTAAAGCTATCCTTTATCAGAACTAGGCTTTAATAGGGCAACGAGAAGAAGTAGGGTGATTATACCCGCAAGGGACGCACCTTCTCCAACAAACCCTAGTACGACATCCTGAAGGTTGCCGATGACGTTAATAGGAGCCCCTTCGCCAAAGACGACTTGAGCTACGACCAATAGGCCAATAATAGACAGAAGGACACTTGTAACTCCTCCTGCGTACGTTTTAATCGTATCGATTGTATTTTTCATAAATTTAGAAGTTTACAGAAATGCCCAAACCAATGACATATTCTTCGGAGATAAGATCAGAATCAACTCTGGTCAAGTCAAGTGAAGCCAAAGCTTTTTCGGAAATGCTTCTCGAAAGGCCGAGTCCTGTGGAATAGTATGTTTCATTTTGAGCATTCGATAGGTCTGTATTTCCTACTGCGCCGCCAATTGCCAAATCGCCTAGGCCCACGTCAATTGAATGAGATAGGACGAGTTCGTAGGTATACAGTGAATCCTTTAAGTTTCTAAAGACAGAGACTCTTGGGGATAGAAGTGTGTTGATCCCGATAGAAACCTCTGCCTCTAAAAGAGCGTTCCCTGGAACATCTTCTACGTGATTCAAACCAATATAACCCTCTAGCAGTCCATCTGCAAAGCTTTTAGCTCCTCCTCCTGCAATAATGTAGGAATCAGATCCCCCGCTGGAAACAGATTGGTTTGTGAATGCTCCAACGGAATAGTTTAAGCCAAGAGCTTCTCCGTTCACTCCAACCGAAGCTTGAATAGCTTCTTCGGAATTTAGCGCACCGCGAAAAAAGTAGTCCGAAGCGTACCGAGTGCTTAGAGAATAATTCTCTGCCGAAGCGACGTTAATAAAAGCGCCCAAAAGGGCGGTAAGAATTAGTTTTGTTATCTTCATAAAATTAAAAGTCATATTATAACGTTTTTAGGAATGAATGTCAAGTTATTTTTATTCTTGAGCTTGTTTTATCTTTAAGCTTTGGTATATTAACGGTCAATATACCGTCTTGCATTTTGGCGGAAATATTCTTTGCATCCATATTGCTTTCGAGCTTATACTTGTTTTTGAAAGGGTCGTCAAATATTTCTTGCTTGATATATTTTTTGCACTTTTTATTTTCAGGCTTATGGCAAATATGTAATACATTTTCTATTACATCTATCGTAATATCTTTCTTTGATAGACCGGATGCTTCTATTTCAATAGTGGTTGAGTCTTCGTCTTGAAAGATGTTGCAATTTTTTCGTGAGGTTTCAGGCTGATAATAAAAATTATCGAATATTGAATCGAATATTGAGTTATTTTTTTTAATGTAATATGACATTTTGTCTCCTTGTGTTTTATTTGTTTTTAAAGTATTGTGTAAATTTGTCTCAAAAATCACTAGATGTTTGAGTTTACAATACTATTGTTGCTATAACCGTGCCAATTAACTTTTAAATAAAAAGGGCCTCCACTCTTCCCTTTCTTTTTGGAAGGCGTGAAAAAAATGCCAAGGAGTGCAGGGCTTCAATTCTTCTCTCTTGTGGTTTTTATATGGATATAGTGCCGCTTTCTTTGAATTGCAACTATGACATGTTATTGTTACATTGAAACTATCTTTTGTTCCACCCATGCTTTTGGGGTATATGTGTTCTATGCTCATATCTTTTATCATTTTCTTTTCTCCGCAAATCTGGCAGCGACCTTTATATCTATCATAAAGATACCTTAAGTTCGGTTTTTCTTTTGTTTGGTAAACCCATTTTGCTGTAGTCAATAAAATTGTTGGTACTGGATATAGCCTGTTGCATGCATTTAGGAGTGGTTGAGACTCGTAATATGTTGAGCGATTTGGGTTTATCCATTCTTCCCATGTTAGAGGTTCACCATTTCCGCATAATACTTTCACTGTGTTAAGTTTATCTTGGTTTGATCCGCAGGATATTAATTTTCTTACTCCTTCTTTGGCCGTTGTTATATTTATGGGCGTCCAGAAGTGAGATAAAATTAAAACAATTCTATCCTTGCTACTGCAACAATATGAAGAAGAATTAATTATTTTTCTTTTTGTCGTGATGACCGCCTTTTGAGGAATTAGGCTTTTCATGGGTATAGCCCATTTTCTTCATTGCAAGGTGATCTTCGTAGGTTTTGGCCATATAGGATTTTCCTGTCTTTGGGTCATACATAGCATGAGGTTTGAATTTTTCATGCTCTGCAGATTGAGCTTTTTTGATTGCGTCTTTTGATGGATAATCTTTATCTCCAGGCTTTGCTGGCTTATAATTTTTGCCCATGCGTTTCTTTTTGTCTTGGATGTTTTTCCAGAGACTAGAATAATTCTTTTTTTCTTTTGTTTCGGAGGCTAAACTACCATACATAAGGTAATCGTATACAGCCTCAATAAAGTGTTCGGCTTTAGATATTTTATCTTGCGCCCAGGCCATCAGGTTATAGTCTTCAGGCATTTCTGAAATTTTATTTCTTATAGCTTCTGATTGCATAGATATCTTTGCTAGTTGACCTTCCGCCATACTTTTCTCGTGGTCTTCCTCTTGGGGGTTTTGTTCTGGCATATCATTCTCCATGTCGGAGTAGTCTTCGTCCATGTATGATCCTTTTGTATAGTCTGTAACTGATTTTTTAGACTCCCACATTTTGCAAGACCAATATCTCGCTTTTGTTTTTGGTCCTGGGTTCGCGCAATTATGGCGAGCCCTGAAGTTTTTTCGTCTATTTGGGTCATCCCTTTTGATCTCCATATTAGGGTCTCCAAAATTTACTTTCACGACATTACCTTTTTCGTTTTTTACATAAACAGAAAATTTCTTCGGTCCTTTTGGGGTTCTAAAAGGTTTGTTTAGTTTTTTACCTTTGTTCGATTCTGCCGCCCAAATTTCTTCGTCAATGATTTCCTCGAATCCTAATTGGTCAACTTCGATAAAAATCGTGCTCCACATTTCTTCTGTAAATTCAGGATCTTCTTCAAGCTTGTAATTATAGATATCTAATTTTGCTTCAATGAAGTCTTCTTCTGTGAACATATTTTCTTCATCCCTTACTCCGTCATCTATTAATACTGCTGCAGACGCTTTAGCTACATCTTGATCTGCTTTTCGATAGCTATCTTTTACTTTTCCTCCTCTAACCATTTTTAAAAACATGTTGACTCTAGCCATTGCCCATTGGCCTCTGGTTTTTCCTGGGCGATGACTTGAAGAAAATGCGCCTGCCCCCCTGCGATATACTTTCTTGAGCTGAGAAAGGGTGACTTTTTTGCTATATTTTTTGTTGTGCTCAGAAACCTTTGATTTTAAGGATTCTAAAACTTTATCTGAAAAAGTTATTTTGCTTCCCTTTTCTCCCGCGCTTCCAGGTTTATTTTTGTCTGAACCCTTTTTTTGTTCGGATTTTTTTGAGGGTGTTTGCGCTGAACTTTTTGGTCCAGGACGTTTAGCTGAGTGAGATTCGTTTTCCATAGTTATTTATTACACAATAAATTGTAATCATTTTCGTACATTTTTTTAACAAGACTTTTGAAGTCTGTTTTTCTCTTCCAGCCTAATTCTGATTCCGCCAAAGAGGGGTCTCCGCATAGTTTGTGCACTTCTGCAGGTCTAAAAAACTTGGGATCTACTTCAAAAATTAATTGACCATCTTCAGTATAATATTTTTCATTTTCAAATTCTCCGGATTTTTTATATTTGATCCCCGCAAAGAAAAGGGTTTGATCTAGGAATTCTCTAACTGTATGCATTTCGCCGCTAGCAAGTACGTAGTTTTTTGGGGATGATTGATTAAGCATAAGCCAAACCCCCTCCATGAAATCTTCCGCATCACTCCAATCTCTTTTCGCTTCTACGTTTCCCATTCTCAGGGGCTCAAATTCTTTATTTGATTCTAGAGAAATTTTTATTTTTGCAATTGTGTTGCTAATTTTTCTCGTAACAAAGTCCAAGCCTCTTCTGGTTCCTTCGTGGTTGAACAACCATCCTTGTACTGAATAAAGTCCATAAGACTCTCTGTAAACCCTTACTATATGTCTTGCAGCGCACTTTGCTGCGCCATAAGGACTTTGAGGCCTTAATGGATGATCTTCATTTTGAGGTGTGCAGATCACGTCTCCAAATTCTTCGCTACTACCTGCATTGTAGAATCTACAATGAGGAGAAAACCTTCTAATTGACTCTAGGACATGCAATACGGAATTAGAGTCTGTTTCCCAAGTTTGTATGGGGTAGTTCCAGCTGCCAGCGACAAAAGATTGGGCAGCAAAGTTAATAAAATAATCAGGTTGTATATCTATTACTACATCACGCATACTGTGAGCGTCATTCAAGTCCATGTCTATTAATTTAAATCTACTCTCATTTTCAAGATGCAAGATGTTTTCGTGGTTTTTCACGCTTAGTCTTCTTACGGTTCCGTAGATTTTGTGTTCGGTATTTTTTAAGAGATAGTCTACCATGTGGCTACCGTCTTGTCCTGTTATTCCAGTTACTATAATTTTTTTCATTTTAATTTCAAAATACTATTTTCTGTTGCATCGGTCATTGGTTGAGGGAGGGGTCCCTCGTTAATTTTGAAGTACCCCCATTCATCATGCTCTATTGCATCCTTTGCAGATAATAAGGGAAACATGAAATCGTTAACTTCTGTTTGAAATACGATAAAATATTTATTTGCTTCAGTTAAATATTCATCCAAAAAAGAAACTTCTCCTGTTATATCTATACCTGTTTCTTCTTCAAATTCTCTGATGGATGCAGTCTTTGGGTCTTCGTTTGGCTCAATCATTCCACAAGGCATAGACCAATAACCCGCTAAATTAGCTACTACTCTGGATCTGCGGCCAAGAAGAACTAAGCCATTAAAAGTCATTAATAACCCTGCGGCAAAATAGTTTTTATGATTAAAGGAATTCATTTATTTTGCTTTTATTTTCCCAATGCGGGCATCCTTTATATTCCATTTTTACAATTTCTTCATTATCTTCTGCGCTTAATAAATGCTTCTCTTCAATGAATGCTGTTTTTTTAATATTTTTTTCTTTATCTATTACGGCATAATATTCCATGGGTTTCCTAAATGGACATATAAACGCTTTTATTGGTTGGCCATTTTTATCTAGGACAGGCTCTCCTTTGGACATTTTAAATCCGTCTTTACCGCATGCAAGCGGGCCGCCGAATGTGCCATCTTTTGGGAAATCTTGTTTTGCTGCAAAGTTTGATCTAGCACAATTATCGTTGAATCCATTGATATATTTTTGAAATTCGGTCAATTGATACTCAAAACCTTCTAGTTCATCGTCTGAAATTTTGTCCATTTTTAAATACCCTTTTCCGGGATCTCCAAAAATATCTTTTTCCAAATCAAAACGCAAGAATATAAATTCACTCTGCGGCTTACTTTCTGGCATTATGTGTTTGGTTGCAAGGCAGTATATGAGGTTCTGTAAATTATCCGAAATCTCTTTTCCCTTAAAGACTGATTTACTACTTTTGAAGTCTCTAATAATAACAGAATTATCTTTGTATACGAACATTTTATCTATATAGCCCCTGATCGCATACCTCTTCTCGCCATCGTTGATTTCTAGGTCAAAAAACTTTTCAGATTCTGCTTCTACAGGAGGATCTTCAGAGTCTCCAAAAAAATCATATCTCAATCCGTTGACAATCATTTCATCGATAAGGTCAAGATTTTCTTGATCGTTGACATTTAGCTCTTCGGCTTCTTTCCTTACTTGTTCAGAAACAATTTTGGTATTCCAGATTGTTCCGTCTTTAACGATTTTGTTAAACTCCCTCTTGTGTTTGTCTCCAAGTAGTTCGAAAACATTGTGACATATAGTTCCCCTGCTAGCTCCATCATTTCGCGCTTCTGGAAGTTTTAGTTTATACTTGCACCAATAAGTCCACGAGCATTGTTGTGCAGTTTTAATTCTGCTTGCGGAGAGCCTTGTTAATTCAGTCATCGATTATAATTGATTTATTTTTTAATAAAGATTTTGGAATGGACTTCATTGAGTCCAGAGCTGACAATATCCGAGACCTTTGGGCTTGTTGGTCGATAGATAGTAGTTTTTCGTTCCATTTTTTAAAGTCGTTTTCATCCATATCGCCAAAATCATTTTTAACTGGAAGGCAAATATTAATTTTTTCTTTATCAAAGAAGTTTAATAATTTTAAATAATTTTTTACGCTAGCCTCTAATCCTTTATTTCTTGATGATTGGCTATCGTTGTTTAATGATATTACTATATTGCTTGGGTTGAAAGAAAGTGTTGAGCATATTAATTTTGTGCTTATCTCTAACCCAAAGGTAACTAGGACATTGAAATACCCAAATTGATTTAGCATCAATAAATCTCCTATACTTTCAACAAATATAACTTGATCCTTTTCTTTGATTGCATTAGGTGTCAGATCATTTGCATATAGTGGGTACATCCAAGATTTCTTTCTTCCTATATGTTTCCACTTTGGCCTGCCTTCATAGCGAGACATATCCCTACCGGAAAAGCCATAGATTTGCTTGTGCTCATTATAAATAGGAAATACAAATCGTTTATTTAGTTTTCCATTTGTTGCGAATCCTCCCTTAAGGTTTTTAAGTACTTCATCGGAAATACCTTTATCATTATAGAATTTATAATGAGGAAGTAATTTTTTAAGACAGTCCTCTGGGTATATTTCGTCCATTTCTAGTTTTTGTTGAGATGTGATTTTTTGATACATTGAGCCCAGGTTTTCTTCTTCGTCAATGTATTTTTTGATTTCATTTTTATCGTTTGTTCCGAGGGTAATTTCGACCAATCTTTTGAATGGTGAAAATTGACTATTCTCTACATGATCTTTCCATACTCCTGTATTTTTATATATTTGTATTGCTGTTTTGTTGTCGCCATTTCTGAAAACAGCATTAGTCTGCCAATACTGGCCCCTGTCGAATAATTTATATCCGAGTCTGTCGAGACAGTCTTTTATTTTTTCTGGTGACATTATAAAGTAGGGGCTTCGTCTAGGAAGCCTGTGATTGCTTCGACTCCTTCCGAGTTAAGATGTTCGACCAGATCATTTAGATCACCTTTTTCGTCGATGTTAAAATTTTCCATATGCAGGTTAATGTAATTTTTCCTTTTGCTTCCATCGGGCATTTCTACTGGTTGAATCGCTCTGTGAACATTTTCACCCAGCCACCTGTATTTTAGGCATATCAGTTTATGCGTTCCAAAGCCTTCGGGCTCTGCCTGAATTTCATCCATGGTCTTTTGCCTTAGTAGAAAAAGGTGTGAACAAAATTGGGTTATTTGGTCTGATAGCGATACGATACTTTCATCGTCAACTATGTTTTCAGATCTTCTGTTGTTTGTAATTCCTAATCGGTTACTCTGTACACTTGTAAGCATTGAGACGCATGGGCCATCATTAAAGGAAAGTTCTTTTTGAATCAATTGTTTGAACCTATCTACCATTCGTCCCACAGCCTCCCACGAGCTTACTCCGTTTTGTTTTTCGTATGTCGTTTTAATATAATCGAAGCTAAAGATCATTTGGTTTCCCCGGCCCACTTCGGAGAAGTAGAACCTGCGGATAGTGTTAACTAGATTTTCTACTGATTGACCTGCGACGTTATAGTAATAAAATTTTAAGTTTTTAATTTTTAGCCAAGTGTCTCTTACTTTTTTTACCACCTCATCACCTGCTTGTCGCCACCTGCCTGTTTCCAAGAGATTCATGGGTACTCCTGAGAGTGCAGAGCACTGCCTGATTATCAATTCTTCTTTGCTCATTTCCCCATTATCAAAATGCAGTACGGGTACATTATTATTCATTGAGGATACTTTTGTGCAAAAATCCATGCAAAATTGCGTTTTACCAACTCCTGCTCTTGCTACGACTACGGTAATGTTTCCTGGCCTGAGAAGCGAGCCATATAATTCGTTAACTCTTTGATGCGGCCCCATAAGCCCAAATTGAGAAATCGGATTATTTCCCCTTTCCTCGATAAATTCTTCCATTTGTTCGAAAAGGTTTTCCGGTTTTTCTGCTCCACACTCATAGAAGTTTATCTTGTCATTGTAAATTTTATCGGCGGTAGATATAATTTCGGAAAATGATTGGGTGTTGTTTGCTGACTGCATTGCTTTCGCCACCTCAACAGAGGCTTCATATATGTCTCTTCGCGCGGTAATCTTCTTAAGCTCTTTAGCTGCCTTGATAACCCCTTCTTGAGATATTTGTCTCATTGACAATCCTTTAATATAATCTGCGATGTTTATATTGTCTTCAAAAGACATTCCTAGAGAGTCAACTCTTTGACTCAGGATTATTTCATCTACAGCTTCTCCATTTTCTAGAGACTGTCTCAAAACACAATATATGGTTTTGTTGACTATAGAATTTTTTTCAAAAAAATCTTTCTCCGAAACAAATGCAGCGATAAGAGGATAAGACTCTGGATACTTTATTAATCCCGCGAGGAGATGTTGTTCTAGTTCGTATGAATATACCATGATTGCATGGTATCATATATATCTTAATAAGTCAAGAAGTTTATTCCTCTTCCTCTCCTAAGTCCGATGGAAAGTCGAGTTTTAAATCGTGAGAGTCGGCTTGATCAAGATATTGCTCAAGAGCTTTGCGCAGGCCCATTTCAATTATACCAGAATTAGCTTTAGTAATAATTGAGGGAACGCCTTCTTGGTTAACGTATGCCAGTATAAAGCCACTATCTCCGTCTGTTTTCCCAGTACATTCAAAAATTTGAGTTAGTAAATTTTCTGGCAAATTGAATTTTTCTAAATTTTCTGGGTCAATTTCGTCGTCGTTCATAATTTATATTACACAAATTAAATGTTCGATGCAAGATTATCAAAAAAGGACTCGGAGGCCATGTCTTTTTGATAGATCTCGATTAGGTTGATTTCGTTGATTTCGCAAAATTTTAATTTTTCTTGATCTCTTCTTAGCTGATTGATATAGTTTATTTTGTTTGATCCGTGAAAATGCGGAACATATCTATTGTGCTGCTCTCCTTGGACTTCTATTGCTATTTTTTTATTTGCGTTATAAAAATCAAGAGATAATTTTGTTCCCGCAACAGGAAATTCTTCGAAGACAATTTGGTTTTTCCAGTGTTGTTCGAGAAAAGTTTTTACTCTTCTTTGCAACTTACTACGGCTTGGTCCAGACCAATTAATTAAATATTTTTTTGGCTTTACTATTCTGCGTGTTCGACCTGTGAGGGTTTTAAATTGCATTAGATAGATTTTTGAAATCTTCGTAAAGAAATTGGACTAGTTTCTCGTTTTCCTCCAGAAAGTCTATAATTTTTTGTTCGCCTTGAAATTTTTCTGGTATCTCAAGGTCATTGGCCGAAAGCTCTTTGATTAACTCATCTGAGATAGAAATCCAAGCTCCCTTCTTATCGATTAGTTTAAATAAATAAAGCATGTCTAGCACTTCCCTTGCGAGCCAAACAGAAGAGCCGTTTACTTGCCCATATTTCACGGGATACCTAACTTGAGATCCAGTTTTTTCATTAGCGCTTTTCCTAAATCTTATTTTGCAATAATGACCTATTGGGTCTCCCTTTTCTTCTAGCTTAGATGCATTTGGGTTTTTGAATAAAATGTCAGAGGTATATCTCTCTTCAAATTCCAATATGTAATTAGCATAGTGTTTAATTGCGTTTCCGCCAGCTTGTTTTGTCTTGGGGCCACCTCTAGAAGCATAGGGATTTGTGGCAACTTCGACTCGCACTTGACTCGTCAAAATCATTATGTGCCCCATCTTACTGATCGGCAGCACCATTTTTTTTAAAAATACAGATGTTATCAATGCTCCTCCAGCGACCTGCTCGGATTCTGAGAATGGCTTGTCTATGTCACCGATTCTGCATAGCGCATCCACGCTATCAATGATGAACATATATTTTTTTTCAGATTCATTGTTAAATACAAGCTCTCTGATGAGCTCGAAGACTTTCTCGAATATATTACAGTCAAAGCAAAAAAATTTTTCTGGGTCCAGGCTAATTCCAGATCTCTTAAGCATTTCAGGGCTGAGCCTGCCCTCGCTTTTAATGTAAATTACCATTCCGTCTTTCTTAAAATGCTTTTGGAAATTTCTTGCGAAAGATAATGCGCAACTAGTTTTACCTCCTTCATTTATGCCTGTGAATCTATGTGCGCCCGACGGAAGTCCTCCGCTTAGGGCCATATCTAGGTTTAGGCTGCCACTGGAAATCTTATAGTCTTCGCAGTCGAAAAAATTGTAATGATATTTTTGATTGTCTTTGTCAGACAAAAAATTTGATATTTGATCCGTAGTATTAACTGTTTTTGTTTTAGCCATCTATAAAGTCTTTAATTGTTTTTGTTTTCTTCTTGTATATTTTATCCTCTCCAGATTTTTCTCCAAGTTGAATCGTGTTTTTTTCTGGAATTTTGTATTTAAATTCTCTGTATTTTTTTCGCAACATTTTTAATCCAGCTTCTGTTTTTATCACCGCAAGAGAAGGATATTTTTGAGAGCGCATCTTTGCCCAGAAATCTTGGTCTGGAAAAATAGCCATCAAGTCATTTAGCAGCTTCATTTCTTTTGCCCAGAAAATCCTTTTTTGGTTCTTGGGCTCTACTACCAATTTCTTGATGAGGTCTCTTTTGTTTATTTTTTTCAATAAACATTATACTATCACGAGATTGCGCAAAAGTCAAGGTATAAAATTATATTCTGGTCGACTTTTCTTATAAGCTCTATTGTCTAGCCGCTCGTTCAGGTATTTTTTGATATTTGTATTAAAAACTTTTTGTAATAATGGGCCTTGCCTTTGAGGGCATATCTCATCTATCTCGCAAGATATCGCTTGACAGTTTAAAATTTCTGATTCACTGAAGTCGTTTTCTTTTATAAACTGATGTGTTCCTCCAAGATCTGATTTCACTGATACCGCAAATTTTCCGTCGGGCATTTGTTTTTTTATAGTATAGCTATTCGTGTTCTTTTCTGCGAGTAGTTTAAGGTTTTCATTTTTTACCTCAAGCTCCTTAATGTATTCAGAATTCTTTTCGTTTGAAGATTTTAACTTTTCCAATTCTTCCGCAAGCGACGATCTTGTGCTTAGATAGCCCTTTAGGTCATTAATTTCTTTTAGTTTTGATTGTATTTCTTCTCTGGTTTTAGATATTTCTAAAATATTCGCAGAGCCTTCATTTTTGATTGCTTTATATTCTTTGAAGATTTTTTTCATTTCTTCAAGATGCTGATTAGATTCAGACTCTTTTCTTTTTATTTCGGAGTGGCAATGCTGGAGATCTGAGATTTCTTTTGACAATTCTTCTTTTTGGGAGTTTAGCATTTCAATTTCTAGGTCTAAATCTGAGTGGTCTTCTTTTTCAAGTTTTGACTTCTCAGCTTCTATTTTTAGCTTTCTCGCGGCCTCTCTGCTTTCTGAAATTTGTTGGTTATATTTCTCGATCTGAGATTCGCGGATCTCAATAAGCTCGAGTTCTTGATCTAGGTCTTTTTTTCTTTCTTCGAGTTGAAGTTCCTGCTCTTCGATTACTTTTGTCTCTATAGCAATTGATGATTGTTTTTGAATGATGTCGGACTCTTCTATTTTCATAGAGGGAAAATATTTTACAAGGCTGATATGTGCAGCAAGAACAAGGAGGATAGCAAGAGGGTCAAATACAAAAATTAATATAATTATTACGATTCTCACCGCTTGGCCGAGATCAAATGCGACCCCAAAAATATCAGAGATTAATTCTGCGACATATTTAACTGGGCCTATTTCCGCCTCAAGTTGCATTGAGCCATCGTTGTGGTCGAATTTTTCAATTTCAAACTGCTCTATTCGGTTTAGCGCATCGGTAATGTTTTTATTTAGACCTTCTATGCGTTCCACGGATGAAGATGATTTGTAAGAGTCTTCTTGATAGCTTTCAATTTTTTTGCGAATATCTTCAATTAATAGTCGGTTTTGGTCGCGAGATTTGGAAATTCTTTCTTCTGCGGATTTGATTTTTACTTCAAGAGAGGATCTTTCTTGAGCCTGAGATTGCTCGATTTCTTTTATTTTTTCTTTTTTACTAGAAAATAGTCCTCCTGATTTTGATTTTTCTTCGTTTAAGATTGAATCTAATTCAGATATCCTTGATCTAGTATCAGAGATGATTTTATTGTCAATGCCTAAGTTCTTGTCAAGTTCTGCATTTATTTGTACAATTTTTTGCTTTTCGATTTCTATATTATCCGAGCTTTTGTCTCCTTGTGATTCCTGTGATTGCTTTTCTTGCTCGATTAGTTCTTTTTGTCGTACGATGTAGTCTTGCTCTCTTAAGATTTTAGAATCAACTTGAGTTATCATAGCTTGAGATTTTTGGGCCTGCTGCTCATGCTCAATATGAGACTTTGATAAAAATCCAAAAATACCCATACTGGTTATGCCCATGAGTACAAAAATTGCAAATAGGAGATATCCTTTAATTGACCTCGGGGCGTTCCCCCAGTTTTTATGCAGCCAAAGGGCTGCAATAATTTTTCCTATTTCTAAGGCTACTCCCATGCATACAACTGCATATATGGAACCTGGGAAAATTGTAGCCAGCCCGATAATACTAAAATACGCGGCAATACAAGAAATACTTAAGGCTGAGATTAAGGTAGTAATCGCAAAGATCATTTTATTAAGGTATTTGGTAGTTTGAGTTAGGCGGCTGTTTTTTGTTTGAGGGGTCTACTATGTTAATATTTACTCTATTCGAGTTTGCATAGTATCCTCCATTATCATTTGGATAATACATTTTTTCGCCTTTTTGCGTTGCAGGATTTATTTCTTGTTGAGAAGGATAATTATATTGAGAAGTATTTGTGTCTCTATTATCATTCGGGTATCTAAAGTTTGGGTCTGAGCTATTCATTTTCTATTTTGACTGTTATGACTTGTCCATTGTCTAGTTTTATCACTTGGAATTGGGCTCCATCTTCAGGGCCACCAATTTCTTCGTATTTTTTAATGATGGTTCCTGGTATTTCGCCAAAGCTGGTAGTTACTATACATCTTTCTTCTTCATTTTTCATTAATAATATATACACGTATATAAAATATTTATATATTGATTAAAAGTCTATAAGTTAACTTTCGACTTTACTTTAGACTTTGTGCGGACTTTCGTGTATTATACAAGATGAGCAAAAGGAAATATATCAAAAGGTCCGATTATTGGAATAAATTCAATAAGCCTAATCCTGATACTCTACAACAATCCTTGCACTCAAATGCTTCAGTTCCAATATCTTCTGGAGAGCCTTATTATTTAGAGTCAACTGCTAATTATAATAGGAACGCTCCAGCGGATGGATCAACGGGAAGCAGAAGGAATGCGATACATAAAAAAACAAAAGATTTTAGGTTTGCAAATATTGAGTCAGGAATGTTGCCATATACTTATGGTTCCGATGGAGTAGATGTCAGGCAGGCTATTGAATTATGCCAGAAGGCATATGCCAATGTATCTGTTTTTAGAAACGCAATAGACGTAATGTCAGAGTTCGCGAACTCTAATTTATATTTAGAGGGGGGAACTAAAAAGTCTCAAGACTTTATATACAAATGGTTCGAAAAGATTAATTTATGGAATCTGAAGGATCAGTATTTTAGAGAGTATTACCGTAGTGGTAATATATTCTTGTATAGAGTTGACGGGAAGTTTTCTAAAAGTGACTTCGAGAAATTGAGTAAAATATACGGTGCAAGCGCAAGTTTGGCTCCGGGTAAGTTACCTGTTCGCTACATTCTTTTAAATCCTTTTGATATAGTAGCAACAAGATCCAGCTCATTTGAAACAGGAGCTTACGAAAAACTTTTATCTGAGTATGATTTGGAGAGATTGAGAGATCCCAAGACAGAATATGATAAAGAAATATTTGATTCATTGGATCCTGAAATTAAGGAGAGGATAAAATCTGGTCAGTATAACTCAGATGGCTTGAAGGTCAAGTTGGATTCTAGTCAACTTTTATATTCTTTTTATAAGAAGCAAGATTACGAACCTTTTGCGGTGCCTTTTGGATATCCAGTGTTGGATGATATTAATTTCAAGATCGAGCTTAAGAAAATAGATCAAGCTGTTTGCAGAACTATAGAAAATGTCATACTTCTAATAACTATGGGAGCTGAGCCTGAAAAAGGTGGAATTAATCCTCATAATATGCAAGCAATGCAAAATCTTTTCAAAAACGAAAGTGTCGGGAGGGTGCTTGTGAGTGATTTTACTACAAAGGCTCAATTTGTTATACCTGACATAAGTAAGGTTGTTGGTCCGGCAAAATACGAAGTCATTAATAATGATATAAAAGAGGGTTTGCAGAATATTATCGTTGGAGACGAAAGATATAGCAATACCCAGGTAAAGGCTCAAATATTCTTAGAAAGGCTCAAAGAATCTAGGAATGCTTTTATATACGACTTTCTTCAGCCTCAAATAAAGATGGTGTGTAAGAACTTGGGGTTCAGGAAATATCCTATTGTCAAGTTTGAAGAAACAGATATAAAGGATGAGGTTCAATTGCAAAGAGTTGCGACAAGATTAATGGAGCTGGGAATACTTACTCCGGAACAGGGAGTTAATGTTATAAAGAAAGGCGCTTACCCTAATTCCGAAGAGCTTGTTCCTGCTCAAAAAGAGTTTGTAGAAAAAAGAAAAGAAGGCATGTTTAATCCTATAGTTGGTGGAGTGCCAATGATTGAGGATGATTCAGCGCCCGATTCTATTCCTGAGGTTAAAACCACCCAGGAGGTTGGCAGGCCTGTGGGTACTTCAGAAATACCTCAAGAGAACTCTAGCGCAAAGGAAGAGATGTATAGCCGAGAAGATCTTCAGGATATAATTTATAAGTCAGAAAAGTTAAGAGAGTTCGCTTATGCGGAAATGAAAAAAAGTTCAGGCAAGAAAAGGTTAAGTAAGTCTCAAAAATCTTTATTGGATGAGCTTTGTAAATCTGTGATTATATCTTCTGAAAATGATGACTGGCAATCTTGTTTGTCTGAATGCATAATTAATAGAGAAAAAATTGGTTCTTTGGGTCAATTGAGCGGAGTTTCTGATATAGCATCTGAACATAATTTAGATCTGTACTCAGCCTCACTTCTTTATCATAGCAAGAAATAGGGTTATAAAATGGGAGCGTTTGAAACCTTTGTAAATGCTAATTTAGGTATCAGAAAGCCTTTGATATCTGACGCTGGACATCCTTCAGGGAGTCTCCAGGCTGCAGGTATAATAGGTTCGCAATATATAGATTCTTCTACAAATGAATTGTATGAAAAAACTGGCGAGAATAATACTCTAGATTGGAAGTTTATAAGGGTTTTGGGTTCCGCACCTACAAATACTGGGATCGTTACGACTAACGACCTTCAAATCGCTTCGGGTGAATTAGATTTCAAAATCGAGCAGACAGGTCTCTCTTTAAATGATCAGATATCTGGCGTTCAGTCTCAAATTTCTAATGCAGAAAATCAAACTCTTTCTTATTCGTTTTCTATTCCTAGTGGAGCTTATAGGGAGGCAATTTCATTTAATTCTCTTGGTAATACGGTAAATTACGCAAGTGCTCCCACGGTTGTAACATCGATGAGATTTAATTCTTTACCTGAATATATTTATTCTCATGTAAATTATAATATAACAAATACAGGGTTTCATGTAGCCTTTACTGATGAAATTGATAGTAATGATGCATTTTTGGATATTATAATTAATTCAGAATCATCCAACATATCTTAATAAAAATAGTGTAACAAAATAGAATGACTACAAAAAATTTAATTCCAAGAAACAGTGGCGAGGGAGAGATGGGTTTAGCCTCGAGACCCTGGGGCATTGCTAATTTTAAAACGGGGGAGTTTAATGATTCCTTGAAGGTAAATGGATTAAATGTAGTTAATGAGTATAATTTAAATCAAACTGGCGCGTCACTAAAATCAGAAATCGATCAAATTAGCGGAGCTTTAGCGGATCTCGAGGAAAGTCCTAGTATTGCGATATTGTCTGGAAACTTAAATCAA
>Ga0222716_10000262_pt1 | contig 43370 bp, 15 predicted proteins | sample C33_13DmetaG_FD_165044 | JGI IMG/M metagenome (GOLD analysis project Ga0222716, IMG submission 165044) | Estuarine water microbial communities from San Francisco Bay, California, United States - C33_13D | ecosystem: Environmental > Aquatic > Marine > Unclassified | place: USA: California... | reverse complement strand
TCGTGATGGAAAAGGCACCTGACTCGCAAGGCTATTCTGAATGTCCTCATCCATCTTTGTCAGCATGGGCGTCCCGATCAAACCGGGAGCAATCGTCATCACCCGTATCCCGACTCGGGCAAGTTCTCGAGCCGCCGGCAATGTCAAACTCACGACCCCTCCTTTGGATGATGCATAAGCTGCCTGACCAATCTGTCCTTCATAAGCCGCCACAGAAGCCGTATTAATAATCACCCCGCGACCGCCAGCTGCCGTTACCGGATCTAGCGCAGCCATCTTTGATGCACATAGACGCAGGACGTTAAAAGTCCCCACAAGATTGGTACTGATGACATCCTGAAAAAATTCCAACTCATGCGGACCTTCCCGCCGCAAAATCCGTGATGCTGGCGCAACGCCTGCGCAACTTACGACGACACAAGGGATGCCGATCTGGCTTATGGTTTCCTCAAGCGCGCCTTTTACTGATGATTCGTCAGCGACATCTGCTGAAAATGCTAAGCCAGCGATCTCATTAGCCGTGGCTTCAGCCGCATCCCCGTTGAGATCGAGTACCGCCACTCTGGCGCCCCGGGCGCCCAACATTCGCGCAACAGACGCCCCCATTCCCGAACCGCCGCCGGTGACCAGCGCGCATTTTCCGTGCAAATCCATAAGCTAGGTTGTATCCGAATCCATCCAGAGCGGATTTGACCATGCCTTACGATCCTCAGAATCGATAACAGTAATCCTGAAATATCCAGATCTAAACTTCTTTAGGGAGAAACGTGCCTCTGTTAGAGACTCACCAAGCACCTGATCAGAACGAGAGCCTCGTCCTGCAATAATGACCGCCTTAGCCGGCGAACATCGAACTCTTACCTCTTGGGCATCGATCTCAATATCGTCAATAAAAGGGCCTTGAGATGAATAGTAATGACCTGCCTTTAAGGCATCCAGAATCGATTGTTCATCAAGACTTGTTGATTTGACGTTAATCCAACCGCCAAATGCATCATGAGTTAATTGATGGGCATCGTCGGTTGCGTACGCATGCACTTGACGACCTCCATTCAACAAGATGTCAGCCAGAGCCCATCCATCACCCCTATCGTTTTCAACCCGGGATCCATGGTTATAAATTTCGACCGCGTGCGCGAAAGGCAAAACGTTTGCATCATCTGGCTGAAGACCATACCACTCGGGATGGACGAGTCCGATATAAGCGCCCGCGTTATAAGCTCGACGAGCAAGAGACGCTATTCCCTCGTCTTCGTGCGGTGGCGCAAAATCAAGCGGTAATCCGACCGCTAGAACATGCCAGAGTTCGTCGTTAAGCATTTTCCCGGCGTGCAGCTCCGCCGCGATCAGAGTTGTGAAATTAGACGACCGAAATTCTCTCGAATCAGTCACGGGATATTCATAGCATTCAAGAAAATGATCACTCAAACAAAGAAAATCATATCCTTGATCCTGGTACCGCCTTACAACCTCTTCCGCCGGGAAATCTCCATCCGATGCTGTGGTATGGGTGTGAAGATTTCCTCGAAAAAATGTGCCAGGTGCCGCAAAAGGTGGGGCGTGCCTTATAGTGTCTCCAACTTGCTTATATGCGTCTAGCATAGGGCGTGTCCTAGTTTTTAATGGTCTGACTAATGGTATCCTCTTCCATCAGCGAGGAAAACCGTTATTTCGACTCGCGATTGAACTTTACATACTGCAAGTGCAGGGTAAGTTAGCCCTACATCATTACCCTGTAATCTTGAGACAATAACCTGAAAATGACCGTGGAATATCGAGGTAATAATGAGCATGTCTGAGCATGTGACCGAGCGAGAATCAATGGAAGTCGACGTGGTTGTCGTGGGTGGCGGGCCTGCCGGCCTATCAACCGCCTGCCGTTTAATGCAACTCGCAAAAGCTGAAAATACAGAGCTAAGCGTTGTCGTTCTCGAAAAAGCGGCGGCAGTGGGAGATCATATTCTCTCAGGGGCAGTGATTGAACCCACTGCACTCAACGAGCTATTCCCGGACTGGAAGAGTCAAGGAGCGCCACTTAATACCCCGGTTACTCGAGATGAGATTTTCTTCTTTACCAGTCAATCGAAAGCCGTAAAAATTCCCAATGCCCTTGCACCCAAAACGATGCATAACCACGGTAATTACATTGTCAGCCTTGGAAATGTCGTACGGTGGCTCGGGGAGCAAGCCGAAGCGCTTGGGGTGGAGATCTATCCCGGCTTCCCTGCGAGCGAGGTGCTATTCAACGATGCTGGTGCCGTCAAAGGTGTTGCGACCGGGGAAATGGGCCGAGGCAAAGATGGCAAGCCCAAAGGCTCCTACGAGCCTGGCATGGAACTTCATGCCAAATACACCGTGTTTGCCGAAGGGTGCCGAGGGCATCTTGGCAAGCAACTCATTGAAACCTATGCGTTGGATCACGAGCGCTCACCGCAGCATTATGGGATCGGGCTAAAAGAATTATGGAAAGTTGATCCAGTCAATCATGAACCGGGGCTTGTCCTTCATGGCGCGGGATGGCCCTTATCTGAGCACTCAGCATCTGGCGGTGCTTTTCTGTACCATCTGGAGAACTGTCAAGTCGCGCTCGGTCTTATCGTCGACCTTAATTACAAAAATCCCTACATTAGCCCATTTGACGAGCTTCAGCGACTTAAAACCCACTCGAAAATTGCGCCGGTTCTTGAAGGTGGTGAGCGACTGTCGTATGGCGCGAGGGCAATCACTAAGGGTGGTTTTAATTCACTACCTCGGATGTCAATGCCGGGTGGGTTCATCGTAGGTTGCGACGCCGGCACTCTTAATTTTTCAAAAATTAAAGGCACACATACCGCAATGAAGTCGGGGATGCTGGCCGCTGAAACCATTTACGAAGTATTAAAAGAAGGAGATCTTGGCGGAAAAGATCACACTCACTTTGACTCTAATATGCGTCGATCCTGGCTATTTCCCGAACTCAAAGCCTCCCGAAACTTCGGACCCGCATTACATAAATTTGGCCCCTATGTGGGCGGTGCATTTAATTTTATTGATCAAAACTGGATGCGTGGCAAGATGCCGTTCACATTGAAAGATAAGTCACTCGATCATGATTCGTTGATAAAAGCGGAGAAAGTAACGCCAATCGACTACCCAAAACCGGATGGCGTGTTGACATTTGACAAGAACAGTTCCGTTTTTCTAACCAACACCAATCACGAGGAAGATCAACCTGTGCATCTGCAGTTAACAGATCCTTCAGTGCCCCTGGAGATTAATCTTCCTGAGTGGGCAGAACCTGCGCAGCGCTATTGCCCAGCTGGCGTCTATGAAGTTATTAATGAAAAAGAAGAAAAAAGATTCCAGATCAATGCCCAGAACTGCATTCACTGCAAGACCTGCGACATCAAAGACCCAAGCCAAAACATTACCTGGGTAACGCCAGAAGGTGGTGGCGGGCCAAGTTACACTACGATGTGATACGCGAGCGCTACGCTCTCAACTTACTTTATGATACTTATAGCTGACCGCTCCTATAGATTACCTAACCGAATTAGTGTTGAAAATATCTATTTGGTCTTAGCCGATCCCGAATTAATTCTAAAAAAATTTTCCCCGTCTCTTCCAGCTTTTCTTCGGTCCAAGAAAATATCTGTCAACTCGGATTGGATCCAGTGGAAATTTCAGTCGCTATACGCACTGGAAATGGCGGGTCGATACCAGCAGAAGCTTGAAAAACAGAGTGGCCTTCTGACCAGCGAATTAATATTACATCTGGATGGCGATACGCACTCAAGGGCAAGAGTTGCTCGAAATATCAAGCTGCTTAGATTTATATTTTTCTTTGATTCTAAGAAGAGCGAACTGCGAATAGTAATTGACTACAAAAAAGGTAGCGAACCTGCCAGAACTGCACTCCATAACAAAGCACTCAGGATCATCGCAAACCAAACCCTACCCTTAGCGAAACGAATATCGAGGTTAAGCCAAACCATGTTGTGAAGCGCTACGCCTTCCAGTCAATTACGAGCGTCATGAAGAAAATCGACGAACGCTACACTCCGCCGCTGAATAATTTCAAACCTAGCTTCGGCATCACAACCTTAAGCTTCAGTGGAACCAATGCAGCGCCGAGGACACCGACCGCGACCGCTCCAACAGCAACCCCGAGAATTACTTTAGTCGTCTTATCAAGCTCATGAATATGCTGAACGACCGTTGCTTTTTTTGAGCTCTCAACGGTCGCCTCCTCTCGTTTAGCGTTGCTCATCTTCTCTAGATCTCCTTTATATGAAACGGGTTTAAGTCAAGATCGGAATCAAAGACTAATCAATAAGTCCGGTCAACCAATGAACAAGGTTTAATGCAAATTGCACATTATAGGGCGCGGACTTTGTATTGTTCATTCCCATTTTAAAGCCAGGAGAAATATAATCGGCAATCTGAGCGGAGCACCAGGACGCCTCTGCGATTATTGCAACCCGTCCTTTCCCAAACCGCAAAACCCCGCCCTGGAGTGTACCGGCTCCGGGTCCTCTAGGGGTCGAAAGACTTTGCTCCTGTGACTTTAATGGATACATTAGCAGCGTGCCCTCTCCTAGCGCCATAAGAGGAACAACCTTAGAACCCGGCAAAAGCGTAAATGTTGATCCTGTGAACGTGGTAACAAATGGCACATTTTCAGTTTCATTTCGCCCCCGAAAGACAGGGTTTGGATACGCTTTTACGCCAGTCTGATTTAGGCCTTTGACATCGAACGTCATCATATTCGCATCAGGCCCGGTAATAACTGATAACGTGTTTTCTCGGGCCGCCTCGACGATTTGCGTGTCCGCAGCGAAAGCGTAGTTGTTCCCCCAGTTAACCCCAAACCTAAGCGCAAGATCACTAACAGCACCAGGGAACGGCATATGATCAGCGATTAACAGTAACGAGCCCCCTTCATTAACCCACGCAACAAGGTTTTCAGTTTCTCGCTGCGAGAATGCAGGGAGGATTGGAGTTGCCCAGTTTTGTTTCGGATCTATATTTTTTTCGCTGAGTGCATTTGCAACTACCAACAGATCAATTTTTTTTAGGTTTTCCGTCGTAAATTTTTCTTTATTTGAATGAACCTTATAGCCATCGCTTCTCATAAGCTCACAAAATGCGATGTAACGTCCATCGCACGTATGAAAGTTCGCATGAGCGGCATCTACCGCAACTACCGGACCGGCATCACTTTTAAAAGCGGGATTCTGAGCTTTTGGATGGAAGTTCTTATCAGCGACCTGAGCTGAATGAGCATTCCCAGAGACAACGATTAACATCAATGCTGCAATGCTTGCGACTACTCTCAACATAAATTTTCTCCAAAAATTTTGAACATATTAAAGTAAAATTACTTTAGCAAGGTTCGCCGCGTTCTCCCCTTGCATCATAGTTAAATGATCACCTGAACAACTCTTAACGTCAACAGGAAATCCGAGATAACGCGCCCATCCTAAATCCTCTTGCTCTCGATTTTTTCGGGTACGATCTTCCAGTAAATGACCCGGTTGCTCGGACTCTGATCGAATCACTCGAAACGGCAACGTTCCACGGGGTAATCGATCATGAGTTGGTTGGGCCATCAGGTTAGCACGGTAGACTCCCACCAAACCCGCGATGAACGTAATATCTACCCCTTCAGAAATAATTTTGTTAGCCAACAAACGATCAAAAAAGAACGAAAGTTGCTCCTCGTCTGGCAGTTGATCAATCTCGGACAAATTGACATCCACATCTTGCTGAAACATATGAGACGCAATCGAGCTAATATGAACCACCCACTGCGCCTGCGACCAGTCGCCCCCTAAGGGCACATGCAAGTCTGGAGCTGCGGAATCAATAATCGAAACGCCGCTGAGCGACTGACCCCTTCGATCGGCATCACAAGCCATCTGGTACGCCACGAGCCCTCCAAAAGAGTGGCCCGCGATGTTTATCTTTGAGTGACGATCGCCGACAAGTTCGAAAATTTCGCGCAAAAACACGGTTGCGAGTTCTTGAATCGATCCTGCTGGATCGCAGGAACCGTCTAGACCTGGCGGTTGCAACCCGATCACATCAATATCGGACGGCAAATGCCTGAGAAGATCCTGAAAATAAATCAGGTTCCCGCCTGCTCCCGGCAAGAGAAAGAGAAAATGATTCCCACTACTTTTTTGGAGAATCACAGAATTACCCAGCCGTTGATCACTGATCCCCTCGATTCGTAAACGAGACGCCATCAGTCGGATAGTCGGCATTTCAAAAAATGCAGCTAGGGGAAGTTGCACGCCGAACTCGTTTTTAATCGCCGAGAGCAATCTAACGGCAAGAAGTGAATGGCCGCCTGATCGGAAAAAATCATCATCTACCTGAATTTGAGAGTTGTCCAGCAATTCTCGCCAAAGACCAAGCAAACGAACCTCGGTCAGGTCTCGTCCACCCTGGACTCGAGAGTCAATAACTTGACTCGAGTCCTCCTGGTGATGTGCTATCAGTTCCTTTATTTTCACTCGATCAACCTTACCGTTAGACATCAGTGGGAGATCATTGAACAAAATCCATCGTCCCGGAACCATCGCCGATGGGAGTGACGTCTCAACTTCCCTGGTTAAACTGTCAATTGTTTGGGAGGGTAGATCTTTGTTTAACGCCACAACCGCAACCAAAATGTCTTCTCCGGCCTCTGACTCCTTTAGAGAGACCACGGCGCGATTGACGCCAGTTATCGATTCAATCGTAAATTCGATTTCCTCAGGTTCTGCACGTACTCCTCGAACTTTGATTTGATTATCGATTCGACCGGACACTTCAAAAGCGCCTCTTGAATTGAGGCGTGCGCGATCGCCCGTCAAATAGACAAAGGCAGCGTCATCAACTTCCGCGATCTGGGTAAACCGTTCCGCAGTTAGATCGGGTCGGTCAATATACCCATTAACAACGCCGTGACCTCCAATCGCCAGCTCTCCCCATACGCCAACGGGCAAAATCTCGTGATCCTCGTTAACAATATAAAGTTGGGTGTTATGGAGCGGATAACCGATAGGAACGGCGGTACCTTTGTTTTTAGAAAAACCGTTGAGTGATTGAGCAGATGACCAAACCGTTGTCTCAGTTGGTCCGTACATATTCCAGAATCCCTTTAAGGCAGTCGAAAAGAACTTGGATAACTCTGGATTAATTTTCTCTCCCCCACTGATTCCCACAATCGATCTATTTCCCTTCCAGCCAGCAATCTGTAGCGCACGCCACATCGAAGGTGTCGCTTGAAAGAAAGAAATACCGGAGCGGTCGAGAATATTCTGAAGCGCGATTGGATCTCTACTTGATCTATCATCAACTAAAATAACTTCTCCGCCAATACCCAACAATAAAAATATTTCTGGGATATGAATGTCAAAAGATATTGTTGTGGTCGCCGCCCAGCAATCGCTAGCTCTAATGTTTAAAAGATCCTGCATCGACTCCAATAAATTAACGACCGAGCGATGGGTGACTGCAACTCCTTTCGGCCGTCCGGTCGACCCTGATGTATAGCAAATATACGCAACGGAGTTCGAGTTAGGCACTTCAAATGGGACCTGGGAGGAAGGGTTACTCGTATCAAGAACCGATGCGATCCGCTTTCGACCCGTCAAGCACTCTCGATGGTCATAATTTGGACTCGAGATAACAGCAACAGCAGAGGCATCATCTAGAATAAAGTTGATACGCTCATCAGGAAAATTTGGATCCAAGGGAATGTAGCAGGCGCCGATTTTTACAATACCAATCAACCAAGGCACGAGGTTAAGGTCCCGATCGGCTAGAACAGCAACCCTATCGCCTGCCCTAATACCGCTTTGATAAAGACAGATCGAGGCGTTCCCAATCGCGCGCTCTAACTCCTGATATTTCATTTGCCCTGAATTGACAGAGATAGCAGTAGACGAACTATCGGACTGTTCAATACCACGCTTAATCCAGTCCCAAAGCGTGCCGATATCCGATTTCAGTGTCGGACCTTCCGCCCGACTCAAGATAAAGGCGCGTTCGGAATCACCGATGAAGTCAGTCGGACGGCTTCCCTGAATCTCCATCACATTCTGGCGAGTAACCTCACAAAAATGGTCACGAATAAACTCGACGCTCGTCTTCGAGAAAAGGTCTGAGTTGAATTCAAACGTGCCTTTAATCAACGACCCATCGTCTTCAAGAAGAAGGCTGAGATCAAACTTGGCAGTCTCTATATCAGATTCTTGAAGCTCAGCACTGAGTCCATCAAATTCGAGATTTCGATTACTTTGCCCCTGCAGCGAGAACAAGACTTGAAATAACGGGGAGAGTGCTCGATTTCGTTCCGGTTGTAATGTTGAAACCACTTGCTCAAATGGCACATCCTGATTCGAGAGACCTTCCAGGCATACCTGCCTAACATGGCTCAAAAATTCGGGAAACCGCTGACCGGTTTGGCAAATCCTTAGGACCAACGTGTTTGCAAAAAATCCGACGAGACCTTCGTGTTCCCGTCGGGTTCGCCCCGCAACGGGCGTTCCTACCGCAAGATCAGAATCGCCTGACACATGGTGAAGCATCAGCGAAAAGTTGGCCAACAAAAACATAAATGCCGTACAACGCTGGTCTCGACAGTAACGGTGAATTTTTTCTGAAAACACTTCGTCAAAATTTATTTCAACACGCTCCCCTATAAAGGTTTGGACATCTGATCGCGGAAAGTCAAAAGGGAGATTAATTTCTGTAGGCAGCCCTGCTAGTTGATCTCGCCAGTACGCAAGCTGTTTTTGATAACGATCTGTAGAGGTTTCCTGTCGCTGCCAAACGGTATAATCCCCGAAAGAATTCGTTAATCTGGGTAGAGGCTTGACCTGATTATTCATTTCTATGTTGTAAAGCGTTACTAATTCGGAGAATAAGATGTCTAACGACCAGCCATCACAGATCGCATGGTGAACATTAATCAGCAAAACGTTCTTCTCTAGCTCAAGCTTGATAAGCAAAAGCCGAAAAAGCGTGCCTTCACTTAAAACAAAAACATGTTCGATATTTTCCTGCTGGAGCGCTCTCAGCCTGGCCTCTTTCTCTCGTGTCGAGGATCGGGAAAGATCGAGGATTTTGAATGATTCGTGAGATTGACTGACGTCAATTTGGACCGATCCTGATTCGTTGACAAAGCGTGCTTTGAGCACTTCGTGACGACTCATTAAATTCGAGACAGCTTTTTCAAGAGCGTCCACATTTAACCGTCCGGACAAGCTGATTGCGCCAGGTATTGTGTAGGCTTTTGAAGACCCCTCTAACTGGTCAAGAAACCATAATCGCTCTTGTGAAAACGACGGAACCCAACGGCGGCGCGCGTCTACATCAAATTTAGCCGACGACGACGTAAGATTTTCATCATCACGATTAAGAGTGAACCATACCCCTTTCGCCCGGCTTGATAAATCATCAAGTGACCATTCTTCTTTCCAGGAATCTGCGATTGACGCATCTATTTGGCGGTGCTCATGAAAACGTACATCCCCTATCATTCGTGATTCTGCTCGAAGGCCGTCTGTCATCCGACTCTTCGAATCCCTGTAGAGATCAAGCATCTCCCGTTTGAAGTCGATACCCACCATCCGGCAAACTTTTCGCAATTCAAATTCAGGATTTCTGACAAGCTGCTCAAAACTTATACAAACTTGCCTGGATTTGGGAATGCCGGAAAGGTGGTTGAGAATGTTCTGATGACTGATCGTCCAAATCAGCTCCGCAAGTTGACTTGGCGACACCCCATGTTCATGCCGAAAAAAAATCTGGTCAAGATGCGTCTTTTTAAACGAATTAATCATTCCGCAAGGATGCCGATAAAGATGAATATAGAGCGGGGAATCGAAACTATTTTCAATTCGCTCCAAAGTCTCTTTTTCCAATGCATATGACGGTGTCTTATCGACTAAAAGCTTTCCATCACAGAATCGCTGTAATTCCCGGAAAACATCTTCAGTACGGGTGCCCCGTTCTTCAGCCCGCTTGACCCAACCTAACGCTTCATCAGCAGACCATCCCCGAAGCTCCATCAACGCCCGGACAAGTCCTTCTAAATAAAACGCAGTTGCTTGAGAGAAACCGGAAGTTCGCGTCTTAAGGGTCCGAAAGCGCAGTAATTCAAGTTCTGGCGGAGAGAAAATTGTTGGATGACCACCAAGAAGCACTCTAAGCAACGTCGAACCCGATCGTGGCGGCGACAAAACAAACATGGCTGCTGGGTTCTTCTGCCCTGACACCCCGAACCGGTCAACCGATTGGTCGATAATTTTCTGGAATTTTTCAAAATCACTATCAACTACCTTATGGGAGGAGAATTCCGAACAATACTGCCGTTGGATATAGTCCACATAGTCTTCTAAGACTGGGTGTTCAAAAATACCCGCGACATATAGCACCTGACCCAACGACTCTTGTAGGCGATTGACAGCCAATGCCGCCCGAATTGAATCCCCGCCTAATTCAAAGAAGTCATCGACTCCTTCAATGTGTCTAACGCCAAGTATTTCTTCCCAAACACCTCTTATAGTGACTAAAAGATCGCCTTCAGGACTGTCGTCGATTGTGACACGCTTAATAGGAATTACGTCTTTCGTTGGCGGGGGGAGATTTTTTTTATCTATCTTTCCATTGATCGTCAGGGGGAATCGATTGACTTGGACGAACCAAGAAGGACACATGTATTTTGGGAGCTTAGGACTCAAATATGCTCTGATTTCGTCAGCAAAAAACGGCTGGTCTTTTTCCATTCTAATGTAAGCAATCAACCCCGGCAGATCGTGCTCATCTTTCCAAATCGTCACCAGGGATTGGATAATGTTTGGATGGCTATTTAACGCGGCTTCAATTTCTCCTGGCTCAATCCGGTAACCATGAAGCTTGATTTGATCATCCACCCTGCCGCAGTACTCTAGGTCGCAGTCACGCGCCCAACGGCCCAGATCGCCGGATCGATAAATTCGACCTTTAATATCAAACGCAGAGAGGCCAGAAAAGGTTTCGGCTAAAGGAAATTTTGAAGAAGTCAGCTCGGGTTGATTCAAATAGCCTTGAGTCACTCCGCCACCCCACACAATAATCTCGCCAACAGCACCAGGCATGACCGGATTCATGCTCGAGTTAACGATTGCCACGCCTAAGTCATCTAGCGGAACGCCAATGCGGCTTTTTAGTGGTCGCTCTAAATCATCTGACGAAATTGGCCTCAGCGTGGTATGAACGGTAGTTTCGGTAATACCATACATGTTTACAAATGTCGGCGTCTGCGATCCGTGGCGACCAATCCACGCCTTTAGAGCAGAAAAATCTAAAGATTCGCCCCCAAATATTACCCATCGCAACCGAAGGGGCATCGCAGAGCGTTCATCCTCATCATCAAAACCGCGAAACGCTGACGGGGTTTGATTTAAAACAGTGACCTTTTTTTCCGAAACGAACTTATAAAATTTAACCGGATCACGCGTAACCTCCCAGGGAATCACAGATAAAGTACCTCCCGTCAAAAGAGATCCAAAAATTTCCCAAACTGAAAAGTCGAATGCCGGAGAATGAAACAACGTCCAGTGATCGCTTGATCCAAAGCTGTAGAATGAATCAGTCGCATCAATCAGTCGCAGTACATTCCCATGGTTAACTTGAACCCCCTTCGGCCTTCCAGTCGATCCAGAGGTATAAATGATGTAGGCCAGATCTGACGATTGAACCCTTACCAAATCCAGCGGCTCAGAAGCATCAGATGAACAGGTGGTCAAATCTATATTTTCAATTTCACGTGAGATTATCGGTATGCATCCCGAATCCGCATTAGTCAAAATAGCTAAGGCGCCGCAATCTTCAAGAATAAGCCCTATTCGTTCAGAAGAACTATCTGGATCAAGCGGAACATAGGATCCACCCGCTTTCAGGATAGCCATAATCCCAATGACGAGGTCGGCCGATCGAGGCAGGAACACCGCCACAGGATCGCCGTTTTGACCAATGAACTGTCTGATCCGACCGCACAATCGATTCACTTTGTCAGACATCTCATCGTAGGTCAGAACCTGATCCTCAAATCGAAGCGCAACACAGGTTCCATGCCGTTCCACTATTTGATCGAAACGATTCACAATCGAATCCGAAGGTTCCAAGATCGTTTTGAGCGAACGAGCACCCGAATTCTTGATATTGAATGCTCGATCTACGCCACTTATCAACAACGGAGCGTCTAACAACTCCAAAACGATCTCGCGGTACTGGCAAAGCAACCGTTCCAAGCTACTTTTTTCAAAAAGTTGGCTCGCCCCACGAATTTTTACTTCAAACGCTCCACCGGTTTCTTCAATAGACATAATTAAATCGAGAACGGCATTCACATTTGCCGTTTTGACCGGTGTGATCTCTATAGAGCCTAGTTTTGCTTGCTGAAGCGGAGCATTTTGTAATGCGAACAGGGACTGGAAAAGAGATGCTTGTGTGCCAGTCCGCTCAAACTCTGTCGCTTTTATGATTTCATCTAACGGCAATTGACGATGCTCAAATGCGTCGATAAATATTTTCCTTACGTACTCAGTGATAACCAAAGACTTATCAACGGTGTCGCAATCAATTCGGATAGGAATCGTGTTGAGGAATAAGCCCACCAAATCTTCCAGAATCGCTGATGGTCGAACCGAAACCGGCACGCCGATGATGATATCGCGCTGACCTGTGAACCTTGCTAGGAGCACATAAAAAGCCGTTAAGAGAAAAACAAATTCAGTAAGTCCTTCCCGTCGGCAAAATTTCTTGATCTGATCAGTAAGATCAAACTCAAGCTCTGTATAACAAGTCGTTCCTCTGAAATTGGGCGGCTCGTTTCGAATAAGATCAAACGGGAGGTCCAGTGCCGGAATCGAATTTTCAAGACTCTTCTTCCAAAACCGCCTTGACTTCCTAGCATCCGCTTGCGTCAACCATTTAGCCTGCCAGATAGCGAAATCGCCGTATTGAAGTGATAAGGCTGGAGTGTCAAATTTTAAGTCTGGATCATAGGTTTCATAGGATGTCGCCAACTCATTAACCAGAATTCCGATACTCCAGCCATCACAAATAATGTGATGGATCGTAAAACAAAAAATGTATTCCAAAGCGCTAACTTTGAGCAGCCGAATTCTGAATAAAGGGTCTCCACTCTCTAGCGCGAATGGTTGTACTGCCTCAGCCGCAATGACTTGCTCAATGCTTTGGGCATTCTCAGACTCTACCGAGATAGAGACTGGCGCGGCAGGTCGAACACATTGAAATGGACCATCTTTATCGCTACAGAACGCTGTTCTCAGGATTTCGTGCTTGTCTACTAATTGAGAGAACGCATGCTCTAGTGCAGAGATATTTAAATTTCCTGTGAGGCGTAACACCACTGGAGGCATGTTGTATGCATACGAACCCTCCCCTTCAAGCGCAGCAAGAAACCACATTCGCCGCTGCTCATTAGAGAGCGGGATCCGTTCGTCTTTTTGCCTCGGTGTGGGTGTTTTTGAGAAACCGGTAATGCCATCTGGAGTGGTGGATAGCAAACTCAGAATTGCTTCTTTATTAGACTTGATTTCAGCAAGTAGGCCGTCGGTCACGACACCTTCGGGTGCATCGTATTGAAGTCGCCCGTCCGACACCGAAAGAACAACATCCAGTTCTGCAAGTTTCGCTAGTAATTTATTCGGATTTATCATTGATAAAGATTCGAACGTCGATTAAATCAGGCCCTGCTCACGTGAATCAGACTTTGGGACAACTAAGTCCGTAGGGTTATCAATTATCTTTGCGATCGAATCTATTCTTGGGCAATCAAATAGTTGGGCGAGTGGAAGATCAATCTGGAATTCATCTCTTGCGGTTGCGATAAACTGCGTGAGAATCAGAGAATTACCGCCCACTTCGAAAAAATTGTCAGAAACACCCAAAGGACTGATGCCGAGTAACTGTTCCCAGAGATTGATCAACCTTTGCTCCGTGCTCGAACTAGCAGGAATCGGTGAACCCAAAACAGATGGCCGGGAAAAAGTTTGACCGATCGAACTCTTCTCTGGCTGGCTTGATTTTCCGCTCACCCATTTCTGTAGCCGGCCAGAAAGCCTTGTGGTCGAAACCACGATTCGGGAAACATTCGACTGATCCATGATCCGATCAAAAATGTCGCATCCCTCCTGATCCGTTAATTCATTTTTACCGAACTCGTGACCCACTGCATCAGGGGCCGCCAACTCCTGCCAGCCTTCCCAATTTATAGAAATCCAAATGGGGCCAGGATCCCCAGACTTTTCATCAACATAGCGGTCTAAAATCGCATTCGCCGACCCATAGGCTGAAAAACCAAGCCCTCCCAGGAGAGGCGAAAGTGAAGAACACAATACGACAAAGTCGAGATTCACTTTCTGGCTCAGTTTTTCAATAATGGGTAATCCACCCACTTTGCCTTCGAACTGTCGTCCATGATCCTCAATTGACGACTCTGATATTGTCTTAAATGATGCAGCACCGATGATCCCGGCAGCATGAATTACACCGTTAATGTTGCCAAATTCAGAGACACCCCTGTTTAATGCGTCAAACATCTCAACTTCGCTTTCCGCATTTGCAGTGAGAACCAGCACATTGTTAGGGTGTCGCGTTTTAAGCGGGAATTCATTAACCTCGCCCAATCGGCCGCGTGTCGTCAGTATGACCTTCGCATCTAATGTGTTGATCAGATGAGATGCCAGCGTTGTTCCTATTCTCCCTAAACCTCCCGTAATGAGATAAACACCTCCGTGACGAAGAAGTTTTGGAATGCCTTGAGGTCTGGCGAGACTTATAGAAGGATAAGTCTCCTCCAATAGCAATCTTCCCACGCGGAGTAAATGATTTGAGCCGGCAAGCGCAGCGATATCTCTAACCAAAGATTGTCCTAACGACATCGAAGTCGATTGGGATTTAATCGAGACTTCGATTAATCCCGTATTCACATTTTGAAACTCCTGCGGCAACACTCGAATCGGACCTAAAAATACGTCAGCTGGAAGATTTCTCGGTGAATCTGTCAAATTCTCGACCACAACAGCAACCGTTAATTCGGCACTAAAGAAGGTCGCTCCAAGATAACGCCCGAGGAAAATCATGGGCGAGAGCGTCTGGATGGCCACGTCCCCATTACATGAAAAGTTTCGCAGCTCGGGACAAAAAACAAAGGTTGTCGGATTCACCTTGTCTCTAATAAATACGTCAAACAAATTCTTCCAATGCGTTTCATCCGAGAAATCAAACTCATCAGAAGACTCAAAAAAGTCATTAGGGGAGCGCCAATTTATCCCGCTTTCAGTAAGCGCTGCCGACAGGCTGTCAAGTAACTCACTGTCACCGACAAGAATCCAAAGAGACTCCTCTGGCAAATTCGCACCTGAGGAGATTCTCTGTATCTTTTGGGGCGCATGGAACCAACTGTCAATTGGCAAACGTTTCTCTGCGGCTGAATTCAACTCAGGGGAATCAGTACGCGGCCTTGGATTGACCCAAAAAGAGTGTCGAACAAACGGTTGCTTTGGGACATCAATTTTATTCCCCCACTCCATTTCAGAGAACGCCGTGAAATCAAAAGGTGTTCCCCGCTGCCATACCGAGCCAATCGTCTTATAAAGGTGCTCTACGACACGGTTTGACCTCGCACTGGAATCTAAAGCCCAGGCGTTTGGTGTTGTTGACAAAACAGCCAAAGCATTTTTTAAAGAATCGGACTGCTGGACAAATGAACTAATCGAAGCTCCGATACCGTTTTCTAAAAAAATTGTATCTTCGGGCGATATCGTCGCACTTAAGCTTTCGAGACCTGCTCTAATTTGAGACTCACACTCGAAAAGTTTTCGGTAATGCGAGACAGAAGTCACGTCCGAATCTAAAGCCGGCGCACCAGTTGCGCAGGAAACATAGGGAATTTTTGGATTATTTAACGTAACGCCGTCTAATACTTGGACAAGTTTATCCACCCACTGCGTCATCAATGGCGTGTGAAATGGGGCATCCGCGTCTGCTTCGTGGATCGCTAATCCTTCGGCTCTAAGAGTCTCGCAAAAGCAATTTAACTGTGTCTCGTCTCCGGAAAGAAGTGATTGATTTGCAGAGGCGGACACCGAAAGATACACGTGCTCAGGTAGTCGACTCTTTAACTGCTCTGCGCCGCACCCCACGGCTACTGTTTTCCCAGCCGGAAAATTCGCGCTTAAAGAATCCGCAAACGCCACAGCGCGAAGTGCATCATCGAGAGACAATACCTCGGAAATTGTAGCAACTACAAATTCCCCAAGGCTTACGCCGAACAGACCATCAGGCTGCACGCCCCATGATCGCCACATTAAATATGTTGCATATTGTGCGCAGAATAATGAGAGTGCAGTCGCATTAGTCGCATCGCCCCTACGCAAATTTTCCGTTGTGATAGGTGAGTCGTGACCCGCTAGACCGATCCGCTCCAACTGATCAATACAATAAAAAAAATGTTTCCTGAATTCAGGCTCCTCTTTTATTAAAACCGGAACCGTGCTGGAATCAAACGTATCGCGCCCGCCAAACAAGAAAATTATCTTTGGCTTAGCTTCTCTTGAGGCATCAGTTAATGGCGCGTGCCATACCAACTGCTTCACACCATCCACGACTGAAGCACCAGAATAAAACCCGCGAACCGGATACTGTTTGACCACTTGGTGAACGGAATGCGCAAAATTATGCAATTGATCCGAAAACCGGAAAATTGAGTCATCATAATCTTGTTTTAGAGAACCAAGTCGATTCTGATCGGGCGCGGAAACGGGTATCAGGATTCCGTCACGTTTGAAATCATCGCGATCTAGCGGCGGCGCCTCCTCCAAAATGATGTGCGCATTAGTACCTCCAATTCCAAATGAGCTCACGCCTGCGGCTGAGCTAAACTTAGCGCATCGAGGAAAGATGACGGGGTCGGTATTAACAACAAAACCGGCCCGACCCTGAGCCAAAGCCTGAGACGGTTCGGTCATTGTGGCCGTTGGGGGAATTATTCCGTTACGCAGAGCCAGCGAGACTTTTATTAAACTGGCCGCCCCTGCAGCAGTATCCAGGTGTCCAAAATTGCTTTTAAGCGATCCTAAGTAGTGAGGTCGACTCTCAGTCCTCGAAAAAATCTCATCTAACGCTTTGAGTTCAATTTCATCTCCCAGCGGGGTCCCGGTACCATGCGCCTCAACGAAACCGATCTCGTCTTGCGACCGACCCGACATTTCTAAAGCATCACGGATCACCTCCGCCTGTCCATCAACACTAGGTGCGGTGAAACCTGCCTTCAAAGATCCGTCGTTATTAATGCCAAAACCTGAGATCACGGAATAGATTCGATCTCCGTTTTCCTGAGCATCATCTAGACGCTTCAATCCAACAATAGCAGCGCCATTCCCGTCAAATGTTCCAGAAGCATTTTTATCGAACGGTCGACATTTTCCGTCAGGCGACAGTATTCCCCCCGGATGAAATTCATACCCCTGATCTTGGGGTAAATGAATAGAGCACCCCCCACATAAAACCAGATCAGACTGATAATTTAAAAGACTCTGAGATCCCAGAATTACAGAGACGAGAGACGTCGAGCACGCGGTATTGACCGAAACCGCAGGACCCTGGAGATCCAGCTTGTACGCGACACGCGTTGGCACAAAATCTTTGTCATTCCCGAGACTGACCGGCCAGGCACCGACGGTTTTTATCAGAGATGGATTTTCTAAAATATTTTGAATGAGATAGGAATTAAGGCCCACCCCGCCAAACACCCCAATGCGACCAGGGAAAACATCCGGATTACAGCCACTGTCTTCGAGCGCTCGAGCCGCGGTTTCTAAAAAAATTCGATGCTGGGGGTCAAGAATTTCCGCCTCGCGGGGTGTAAAACCAAAAAACTCTGCATCGAAAAGGTCTGCATCATCCAAGGCACCAAACGCTCGCACTCGGGAGGACTCCCTCGCCGCCGTTTCTGACAACCCAGCGTTGATTAAGTCAGTTTCGGTGAAGCGGGTTACGGTTTCTTGGCCTTTTTCGAGCACGCTCCAAAAACTGTCGAGCGTGCTCGCGCCCGGGACTCGAACAGCCATACCGACCACCGCAATTTTCACTCCGCCGTCGCTCATCTAACCTTCCTTAACGAGCCGATGCTTTAGAGTTAAAAGCTCGATTTCTTTTGGACCGAGAAACGTCACCGCGTCGACTCATACGTTCGGGAATCTGCTTATCAACGGAGTCATTCTTTCCTTCTCGGATCAAACCAGAGATTAGGCGAACGGTGGGTGATTGATAGATATCAATTGGCTTTAGATCGCACGAGAAATAATGATTAAGCCCATCGATCAGTTTGACAGCGAGAATAGAATGCCCGCCTAAATCAAAAAAATTCGCGTCAAGCGGAATAAGATCAACTTTTAATAACTCCTTCCAAATGCGACTTGCTTCAACCTCTATGGAATCATTCGCACCCTCCATCGTCGCTGATGTTTGAATAATGTCAGCCTCAATCTCTCCTAGTGCGGAACGATTTATTTTTCCCGTCGACGTCAACGGGAGATTTTTAACCCTCAGAAAACTTGCTGGTACCATATAGCCTGGGACCAAAGTTGCAAGCTGTCGTCTGATCTCGTCGCTATCCATCGCGGTTTCGGATTCCATCGCTACAAACGCAACCAAACGTGAATCGCCCTCGTCATGTTTTTGAACAACCACGCCGGACTGCGAAATACCCGTTAACTGATTTAGGGCATTTTCGATTTCCTCAGGCTCAATACGGAATCCTCTAAGAAGAATTTGACCGTCGGTTCGACCTAAGTAATGCAACTCACCTTGGTCACTCCAGCGCACCCGATCCCCTGAGAAATAGCCTCGCACCGTTTCTTTATCACAACGAGAATGAGGATTAGCGGGCAACATCTTGAACTTTCGCTCGGTTAAGTCGTCCTGATTAAGGTATTTGATACCGACACCCGAACCGTAGATAAAAAGTTCGCCCGCAACGCCGGTGGGCAACATCCGTCCTGAAGAATCAACCACGCGGAGACCTGTGTTCGGAATCGGCCGACCAATGGGTAAACTGCTCTCTATTAACTTGATTCTGGGAATTTCGTAAACACAGCATCCAACCACAGTCTCGGTAGGTCCATATTCATTAATGACACGAGTCGTGCAATTGGGTTCCAGCCATGGCGAAACAGCGCTCGCTTTTAATGCTTCACCACCGATCACCAGTACTCGGACGGCCTGGTCAGGCACCTCATACCCTAGCGCGGCGTTGAGTAATTCTAAGTGAGCCGGCGTTACCTTAAGCAATGATATCTCGGCGCCTTCGCGTAACAGACCGACTACCCCCGCGATTGGGTCTTGACTCGATTGGGGAATCAGAATTCGCTGCCCTGCGATCAGCGGTGGAAAGATACTAGTCAAAGTTGCATCAAAACTGATACTTCCGTGGAATATTGCGCCACTGCCACGAGACAATTCATAAAACTGTGCGGCCCATGATACATAATTCGCAAAAGCCGAATGACTAATAACTACGCCTTTTGGCAATCCAGTCGACCCGGAGGTATAGAGAATGTAAGCTGGGTCTGTACCTTGGATTTCCGAAACCCTTACTTCTAACGAGTCATTCTCATGGGTATTGCATTCCGCAATATTTTGAACGACCCCTGAGCTATCTACAACAAAGCCCGGAAAGTGTGAATCACTATCGGTTAATACAATTTTAGCCTGACAGTCTTTCTGGATCCAAGATTTACGATCATCAGGAAGGGCCGGATCAACAGGCACCAGGACAAAACCAGCGCGAAGCACTCCCAGCATTGCGGCGATAACATCCGAAGAATGCTCGGCGCAAACGATTACGCAGCTACCTGGCAAAAGTGTGGCGCCGGCCAAATATTTCGCGATCCTTGCCGATTGATCATCAAGCTTCTTAAATGTCCGAGTATCGTCATTCGCCACTATTGCGACGCGATCACTGTGTATTTTGAGAGCCGACTCGATTCCGGAAACAACACTGATTGGAACTGGCGAAGCGCTACCGTTTTCGAAGTTCAAATATTGTCTTTCAATATCTGTGGCAGATGCGATATCGGTTTGACGCACGCCTGCTACACCCAGAGCGCCAACTTCTGAGATCGTCTTGATAAAACTGTCACCCAGACTTTTCGCTAAATCTTCACTGACCCTGTCCGACGGAAACAACAATTCGACGAAGTAGGCGTTCTCTGAAACCGTAACATTGCAAGTCAAGCCAAACGCGGTATAACCGGCAACCGTAGGGCACCATGAAATGTTTACATCTGCTGGATGCGCCAGTTCACCAGGCTCATCAAAATTAAAAATGACAGAAAGGATCGGATCATGATGGAGACTATCGCCTCTCCCGTTGATCGCTTCCATAATCTCTGAATAAGGAAGATTCTGATGCTCATATGCCTCAAGCAAAGTACGGCGCACCTCTGCCATAAAGTCGATTTTCTCATCATCAATTTTCGAGTTCACCCGGACCGGCATGAGATGAGTGAAGTAGCCAATCGTGTCGGAAAATATTTTTCCCATGCGTCCAGCGACCGGGACCCCCACTATAAAATCATCTACCTCAGTGAGTCTTTTTAACCAAAAACTGTAAAGCGCAAAGAAATACATAAACCCAGTGCATTGATTCGCAGTCGCTTTTTCCTTCAACTTGAGTGAATCAGCAGGATCAAATCTAAAGAGAAATCGGCGAGCCTCAAAACTGGGGTTAACCGGCGGAGGACAATCACTCGGAATCAGAAGTGCTTCAGGCGGATCCTTTAATTGCCGCTTCCAAAACGCCTTCTCTTTATCAAGGTTTTGTTCTTTAAAATAAGACAGATAGTCTTGAAGGCCTGGCCTTGCCTTACGATCGATGCTTTCCGGAGAATCGTACAGGTCGATGATTTGACGAAACAACAAATTCATCGAAATTCCGTCAATCGCAAAATGATGGCCAACAATCCGAAGAATTAATTTCTCCTCACCCACTCTTACGACAAGACCCTTAATTAATGGTCCGGTCTCGAGATCAAAATCAAAGTCCAACGGCTTGTCGATCCATGCCTGAAGCGCACCATCGTCTTGGTCATCTCTAAAACTGTCAATAATTTTTAACTCCGGGAAACTCTTTACTTCAGACAATTGTCCCGACGAGTTATTAACAACAAGATTAAGGGATGGATTAGACAAAACCGCTTTTTGAAATGCGGTCTGCAAGCGGTCTAATGACATCGTGCCTGAGAATGTGACAGTCGCGCCAACCTGATATACCTTGCTGGCGTCAGAACTAATTCTAGAGAGCGTATAGAGTTGCTCCTGAGCCTTGCTCATACGCAGTGACTCGATAGGATGGCGTAACTGATCTTGTGAAACGGGATTGATGGCTGGGGGGGTTTTTCCCAAGAAGTCACCATCGCGCAAAGCGAGCGCGCTCTCACGGATTTTCTGAATTACAAATTCAATGTCTGCTTCGGAATGGGCTGTCGAAAGGAAATAATTACGCCACTCCCAGATAAATACACCTTTTTCCATAAGGTGGTAGAACAAAAGCTCCAGATTCTCCTTAAAATCAAACCGAAATAGTGATCCGAAGTTTACGATCGAAATCGGCATCTCTTCCCCAATAAAGAACTCATTTAGAGAGCACTTCAATCGTTCCGTCTGGCAATTCAGTTTCTCTTGAAGAGATGGCCCTTCCTGTTTTAAATGACGAAGTGTCGCGAGCGCGGAGGTCATGACTAAAGGGTGTTGACAAAACGTGCCGCCAAAAATAACGCGCTCCACGCTTGGGAACGTACTGTCACCATAACTCCAGCGTCCGCCGTCGATAGGATCCATAAGGCCATCTCGACCGGCAACCACCCCTATCGGCATTCCGCCTCCAACCACTTTCCCATAAGTCGCTATATCAGCATCAACGCCAAACCAGCCCTGAGCCCCTTGCTGATGAATGCGAAATCCGGTGATCATCTCATCAAAAATGAGCAGCGTATCAATCTCACGGGTAACTTTTCTGAGCTCTTTTAAAAAGGATTGTGGCTGCAAATCTGGACGTCGACTCTGAACCGGCTCAACAAGCACGGCGGCAAGCTGTCCTTTAAGCTTTCTAATTTTCTCGAGTGAGCTGTCGTCACCATATTCAAGGATAATAAGATCTTGAACTGCCGCACCTGGAATGCCTGCAGATGCAGGCCGAGTCACACGACGGCCCGATGAATCATGGGGAACGCCCATTACATTATCAGCATGGCCATGATAAGAGCCCTGAAAAATAACAATCTTGTCGCGACCGGTTGATGCTCTAGCCAATCGAATTGCCGCCATTACCGCTTCGGTTCCGCTGTTAGTGAAGGTGACCCGATCCATGCCCGTCAATTCTGCAACCAGTTGAGCCGCCTCTGCAGCTTCTGGCGGGCGGGGACCCAATTCCATCGCATCAACAGGACGATCTCTTAATGCGTTATCAACGAAACTTGGATGATGTCCAAAAAGAGAAACGCCCTGACCCATCGTGATATCGACATACTCATTGCCATCAACATCCCAAATTCTGGAGCCACTCGCACGATCCCCCACAATGGGATACAGCATTTCCTTGGTTGTAAATCTAAAACCAACCGATGCACGACTGTCGGCAAGCACATCTCGCGACGCCGCAGCTAATTTTTTTGAATTCCCCGTCTTTTTCGTATATCTGTCGATCAAATCTTCAAGATGAGCCTGTTGATCAACATTGAGTCCCCTGGCCCTGATTTCGAGCGGTTTCAGCATCATCTGAGGCCGAGGCGATGTTTTCTCGGATGCTGGTAGTTCAGCGACCGAATGATCGGATGCAACTCCAGAACTCTCTTTCTGAAGATCTAAAGTCGGCTTCGCCTGGGTCGTTAGGCGTCTAGATGTGTCACGATCACCAGAAACGGTTGCGAGAAATGCGAGTTGTTTCTCCAGGAGACTATTTAGCGCGTCCGAGGCTCCCTGTATTTGCGCTTTCATGAGTTGGCTGATCTGATCGCTGGGCATTCCATCATGAAGCGATACCTGATGTGACTGAAGATCTGGAGCCTGTAACTCAACCACAGAGTCGTCGATCGACAGATCGGCTGTTGCCTCCGTGCTGTCAATAGATCCGTGATCGTGAATGTAATTTACTAAAGAGTCTAGGTTAGTTAAGTCTTCAAAAAACATTGGAAGCTTTAACTGAAGCCCCCAGCGCTCCTCCACGGTTTTCTGAAGTTCCATCAAGACAAGAGAATTCGCGCCCATCTCTAAAAAGGGTCTCGTCATGACATCCTGCGTCGGGACATTAGGCAGTACTTCATCTATTAATGAGCGAAGCGATTCAACAATTTCTTCTTCTTTTCTATCGGCCATAATTCCGGCATCCAAAGTTATATCCAATTCTTACCACCTGATGAGTTACCAAACTTTTACTCGAGCCATTTTCCCATGCGGTTTTCCTGGTCCGTTTTCAAAAGGTGCCAGATAAATCCACCCCTCTACAAGTACGCCGCCCATAAAACCACTTGCTCCTGAATCGATTTTTCGAATATCTGTAAAAGACCAGGCGCTAGGACAAGACACATCACCGAGCATCTGCATTTTGGCCAACAGTCCATGATATTCAACACCATCAAGGCAGTGCGGCACGAAATAGACATCCTGATGATTTGCAACTGCCCCAAAAAAACCGCGACTCAATGGGTTAAAAATCGTCGAATCAACGAACTTCCAATCCCAATCAGCAAGTTTGTGACTCTCGTCGCCGGTGCCAATCGTGATCAATCCTGATCGGTCGTCCCCATCAAAATATGGTGCGAGCACAATGGATGAACCAACCGACACCCCGCCAACAAATCCTTTCGCCCTCGGGTTAAGCGAACTCAAATCAAATGAATCCCAGGAGCCAGGATCCGTAAATTTATCGGTTCGCAAAAAACGGGCGAGATTGCCGTGAAATCCCCGACCTTCGCGCGCATAAGGCACAAACAAAACTGAGCCCTGGTGCACGATACTGCCATGGTAACCACGCAGGAGTGGATCTCGCTTGCCAAGATCAAAAAATTCCCACGCGTCGCGATCGAAAAACGGCTGAAGGGAGTCATAACGCGTAATTAATCCACTGTGTGAATCTGGGTCAGTGCGATATGGAGATAAATAAACATATCGACCATCAAATGCACCTGCTACAAACCCCTTACTGTCAGAGTGCCATTCGGTGGTATCAACAAATGACCAGGACGCGTTACTGTTAAAGTCTGCTGTCGTATCAAATCGCGCCACTAATCCGTGAAATTGATTATTGCAGTGCGGGATCAGATATAAAAATCTACCATCAAATTGCCCTCCGATATAACCTGCACTACTCTGGTTCGCCACTTGGGTATCAAAAAACTTCCAACCGCTCGGATCATCAAGCGATTTTTGAGGGTCAAACCGCGCAACCTCACCAAAAAATTCCCCATTAAAAAGTGGCACTAAATAAATAAAACGCCCGTCAAAAACTGCAGAAGAATAACCACCCGCACCTGAACGCAACGATCCAAGGTCGAAAACTTCGACCTGCGCATCAGTATTTTGCATGGTCATCCAGCTAAGCCTCCTGATTGCCCATGCAAAAAATCAAGATCATCTGTGTTTAATTCAATATATTCAGGAACGGGTGGGATCGCGCTCAGGTCGTTTGCAAGAATGAGGGATTTACCATCCCGAGATGTCTCATAAAACTGATTGAACTTGTAGGTCATGTACATCATCCGATTTCGGTCGGTTTCAATAAAATCAGCAAATAGAGAGGCTTTCGCCTCTTTTGCCTTTTGACGAATAAAATTGACCAAAATATTACCAACCCCTCTAGCCATCACTCGACAGGACATAAGTAGCAACTTTATCTTCCAATTTGAATCTCGAACCTCTATGAGCGCCAGTCCAATTTTTCCATAAGGACCATAGCGATCATCCAACCCTGCGACAAGAAAAATATGGTCAGATGACTGTATAAATTCGTGAAGTTCATCGTAAGAAAACGTTAAACCTGTCGTGTTCAACTGGTTCGTACGCACCGTCAATTCCTCAGCTCTCTTCAGATCGTCTATCGTGGTTCGAGAAATCGAAAATCTCAACTTCAATGAAGCAAGAAACTCTTCCTTTGGTCCTGCAAAGTTTTCCTCAACTTGATTACGGCGCAAGTCACTTTGGTACATCGATCGACGCTTGGCAGAATCATCAGTGATAAATCGAGGTCTAACATCTCTCAACCAATCGACTGAACGAGGATCGACCGCATCGACGCATAAGACTTCCGGCAGATTAAAACTCACCTCGTCACGCTCAAAACTCTGATCATCGACAAACACCAAAGAATCAAGACCAATATTAAGCGAGTCCGCGATTTTTGATATTGAATCAGACTTGGGTCCCCAATTAATCTGGGGATACAGGAAATAATCGCTGATACCTAATTCCGATAATCGTGTCATCGCATGATCATGTGAGTTTCGGCTTGCAATCGAGTGCAAGATACCCCTCTCATCAAGCAACCGAATTATCTCAATCATCTCAGGCCGGACTGCCACCGAGGAGTCCTCGACAAGCGTGCCCGTCCAAATCGTGTGATCCAGATCCCACACAATGCATTTGACTACTTGTTGAAATTCTTTTTTCATACTCAACAGATGCTTAATTTGACTGTAGCCTGATCTAGTCTATGTTTTGATTTTTTCTCGCAACCGACGATCTTTTCGAAACTGCATCATCCCGTGTCGCGAAATGATTAACTGCTGAATCTGACTAGATCCCTCAATAATTTCCATGACCTTAGCGTCCCGGAAAAATCGTTCAACATTTGAATTATTCGAGCAACCCCTACCCCCAAGAATCTGGACAGCATCCCTTGATACTTTCGCTGCATGCGTTGACGCGAAGTATTTAGCAATGGACGTCTCCATTATTACCCGCGGGTCTCCCTCACGTTTCAGATGTGCGGCTTGCTCACAAAGACCCCGTGCAGCCCGCGTTCCGACCATCATATCCGCAAGGAGCTCTTGAATTAACTGATGCTCACTTATCAACTTACCGAACTGCTCTCTTTCCAACGCATGGGAAACAGAGGCGTCCAACGCCCCTTGAGCAAGGCCTACACAGCCCCATGCAATACAAAAACGTCCATGGTCGAGAGCTGTCCCTGCAACGTGAGAGAATCCAAACCCGGGCTGGCCAAGCATTGCGTTGGCGGGGATCTCGCAGTCAGTCAACACAAGATTCGCGAGCTCTGCCGCCCTAAACCCCAACATGTTTTTAACGGGTTCAATTTTTAGTCCATCAGTATCACGGGGAACGATAAATGCCGTTGGTTTATCTTCGAGGCGCGCCACAACGATAAAAATATTGGCAACTTGCCCGTAAGTAATCCACTGTTTTCGGCCACTCAAGCAGAAGGTGTCCCCTTTTCTAACTGCTTGCGCCTGAATGTTTCCCGCATCACTTCCAAAATCTGGCTCTGTCAGCGCAAAGGCACCCAGAATCTCACCCGTTGAGAGGCCAGGTAGATTTTTAGCTTTTTGCTCATCAGAGCCCCAACGGGCGAGGGATTGAATAACCATCCCATGCACGGTTGGCAAACCTAATAATGAACTACTGGCGCTGCCGATCGTCTCACAAAAATGGCCCCACAATAATGGGTCCATCTCGGAGCCGCCAAATTCGGTAGGTGCCAGTGCCCCTAACCAGCCTTTCTCGGCCAAAGTATTAATGACGGACCGATCCATAGATTCTTTTTGATCCCACAAGCCGGCATTCGGGAGAACCTGTTCTCGGACAAATTGCTGCATGTCAGCGAGAATCTGCTGATTTTGATCGCTCAATATATAAGCCATCTAACCCTCTTTTTTATTTTGTATGAAACTAGCAATGGCTTGAAGTGATCTGAAGTTATCCAGATCGAGATCTTCGTTTGAAACCGACAATCCAAACTCTGCCTCAACATGAAGAACTAACTGCATCGCAAACAATGAATTAACCAATCCCGATCCAAATAAGTCTTGATCAACCGGTACGTCGGGGTCAGAGACAAACTGACCCAAAAAATCTCTTATATTTTCGATAATCGCGTTGTTAGCCATCATTTCTTTGCTCCACCATATTGATAAAAACCTTCTCCCGATTTTCTCCCCAACAATCCAGCATCGACCATCCGCTTTAGAAGGGGCGCTGGCCGATACTTGCTATCTCCAAATGATTCCTGCAGAACCTCTATCGAGAAAAGAATCGTGTCTAATCCAATCAAGTCTGCTGTTTCAAGTGGACCCATCTTATGCCCAAAACAATCTTTGAAAATCTTATCAACGTCTGGCGCAACAGAGACTCCATCTTGGAGAACCATCACAGCCTCATTGATCGTCAGCATTAATACTCGATTCGAAACAAAACCGGGGGCGTCATTGACGAGCACTCCCTCTTTTCCCATTTGCGCAAGAAATCTTCTTGCTGTTTCAATCGTTTTTTCAGACGTCCAATGTCCCTGAATCATTTCAACAACTGGCTTCATCGACACCGGATTCATAAAATGGATCCCGAGCAAATTCTCTGGTCGGGAAACTAGCGACCCCAGTCGAGTTATCGAAAAACAGGAGGTATTTGCGGCGATCACAACTTCACTGGATATTGCGTTCGAAAGCTCCCGATAAACAGCCTCTTTAACTTCGAGTTTTTCGGTCGCATTTTCTACAATAAATTCCGACTCTCGGAGTAACGCATAGTCAGTCGTAAATTTGATTTTTGACAATATCTGTTCAGGGGATAATGATGCCGTTGACTCTTGATCTCGGCGAAACATCTTTGCAAAACGCAGGTTCTGCTCAACCTGTTGCCTGCATGATTGAAGATTTTCATCTGACACATCAATCACGGTAACGTCAAAGCCTGATGTTGCGGCATTTTCTGCAACACCCGCGCCCATTACACCTGCTCCGATAACGCCAAGTTTATTGATGATTTTCATTTTTGTTTTTTTCCTTTTTTTGATGACCTAGAACCCGAAGCACGCCTAACGTTTCAAGGAATATCTGATCATCCGAGAAGTTCTCCCATTTCCCTCTTACAGAGGTCATCACGTTCTGGCTCCCGTTCTTATTAAATTCCGGATGCTGCATAACAAAACTACCGAGACTTCGGCCCGGCCCCACTTCTAGAAAATCCATGTCACCCCGTCTGAGAAGGGTGTCCAATCCCTCGGTAAATTTGACAGTTGAGCAGGTGTGATCTGACCAGTATTTTGGATTTTGCAACTCGTTCGATGTCGCGACCACACCGGTGACGTTTGAGATAACTGGAATAGTTGGCGCATTTCGTTGAACGGAAGCGATCAATGCTTCGACATCCGGACAAGCCGGTTTTAACAGTGGAGAATGAAAAGGATGGGTGCCGGGTAAAAAACGGGACGTTAAGCCCCTCTGTTTAAGAGTAGTCGATACTTTATGTAAACCTTCCATGCTTCCCGATAAAATAGTTTGCTTGGCACCACTTGTGATCCCGACAAACACTTCGTCGCCGATAAATTCGCGGCAATCTAACTGGTCGAGCGGAACTGCTAGTAAACCGCCTTTTTTAACCTGGCCAATGCTCTGAGCCCGCCGAGCAACAATGCGAAGCGCATCAGGCAGTGTAAATACACCCGAAAGGCACGCCGCGACATACTCACCAATGCTATATCCAATCAAGAAGTTGGGATGTACGCCTTCATCGCCCCACATAGAGGCTAATGAATAATCAAACGCAAACATCAACGGTTGAAGAATGACCGTATCATCCAAGGCCGAAGCCGGCAGGCCGCCATCCGAAGACGGAGCACCCTGAACATCGCGACCCAACATCGCCTTCAAATCAATCTGGTTTTTGTTGCCCGACTTTTGCTGTACGCTTTTTTTGAACAGAATTTCTCGGATATCTTGATTAGTCTCCCCGGTAATGAGTTGCGCACATTGATCAAATGTATTCCGAAATCGCTCATTTCCTTCATAAAGATCTGACCCCATGTTCAGGTAATGATCGCCAACTCCGGCAAAAATCATCGTAAGCGGTCGACCAAGTTGCGTCCCAAGCATTCGAGTCGTTGCGACCGGGTTAGGGATATCCAGCGAGACGCTTTCATGGCTCTCGGCCTCCCAAACAACAGCTGCACCGATTAATCCATCGGTACCCCCTTGTGCCTTGACCGACTGAAAGTTCGCTTCAAACTCATCAGGCAAACTCACCGGGAACGCTTGCGCACTCGCCAAGATTTGGCGGGAATCTGTTCCATTTAAGACGATCAGTCGCCAGTTTCCTTGGCAAATCAACTCCGGAATTTCCACTGAATCTATGTTTCCAGCGTGATCATTCGAGCCGAGCATCTGTTGATATTGCAAAAATTGTCTCGCTGCGAGGTCATTCGTCTGACGGGTTAGTTCAAGCCATTGTTCCCTGAAGACTGCCTCGATAGGATTCGACCCGCTAGCCAGTGAATGCCTCTCAGACGGATCTTTTGCGGGGGTGATCTTCGCTTCCGTCCCCGTCTCCAGCCAGAACCGGGTTTTTTCAAACGGATAATGTGGAAGCGATATCCGACCGCTCACGCTGCCATGAACCACTCTCCAATTGATATTCTGGCCCCCCTCATAAGCGAGTTTTAGTCCCGACGCCACATAACCCCAGAAATTATCGGTTGCGGTCAACTCCAACGTTGGGGTTTCTCGCAGCGGGCTTTCGAGGGAATCATCCCTGCCGAGCATGATCAGGGTTTTCACGCCAAGGTCAACGAGCCTATCGACAGCCTGATCTTGATTTCCTGAATCAGAATCAACCTCGACAATGTTTTCATCCCATTCATTGAGTTCGACTCTCCGGCTTGGGACATATTGATCATTTGACTGAATCCAAGTCTTCTCCGAGGACATATCCAGAAGCATTAACGCGGTGGATTTTTGCCACTCGTCGACCGCAAAATAATCAGTTTCGATCCCAAAGCGCTTCCATAACTGAAGTAGTGCTAGGCCAAAGCTAAATTTTTCAGCCAAGGCTGGATCGACGTTAGACTTTTGCAACTTGATATCCCACTCATCTTTAACTTTTCCAAAGTCTTTGAACGATTCCTTCAAATCTGAAGTGAAAAAAGGACTTCCCAATAGCCCAAAAGCGATTTCTCCCGATGACGGGCGCTCGAATTTTTGGTGATCAATTTTGGAAATAAGACTGGTCAACCTGTCTAAAGCTTGTGTCTGGTTGTCGGCAACCAAAAGATGTCGAATACTTAAAGTATCGCGACGAACGTTATTTGCAATGCAATAGTCCCTAAACGCTTCGTCATTTCCAAGTTCCATTACTCGTTTCAAATGATCACTAGCCAGCGTTCTCAGCGCTGGGAGTGATTTAGCAGATAGCGCGATAAAACAGGGTTGCCGAGGGTCGCGATTTGCTTCACTCGCCACTTTAAATTCGGATCGTCGAAGCAATGCATGAGCATTGGTACCACTTAAACCAAAACCGCTAACGCCGATGATGGGTGTTTTATCATTCTCACAAAGAGTCCGACGAGCAGTTGAAACCGCAACGTTAAAATCAAGCCACGGGATATTTGGATTAGGCTTTTTGAAGTGAATCTGCGGAAAAATCTCATTTTCTTCGATCATGATCACGGCTTTTATCAACGACGCAATTCCAGCTGCGGCACTTAGATGTCCGATATTTGCCTTCACTGAGCCGATATACAACGATTCCTCTTCAGCACCACGGCCCAATGCCGTTCGTAGCGCGCCAATTTCAATTGGGTCTCCCAATTGCGTTCCGGTACCATGCGTCTCGATATAACTTACGCTAGCCGGCGAGATTTTGGATTTCTCCAAGACTCCGGAAATTAACTCCTCCTGAGCTTTTTGATTAGGAACCGTTAACCCGCTCGCGGGGCCGTCGTGATTTACGGCGCAATTTAACAACGTTGCTCGGGGCGGATTGATGCCTGGCGGCAGATTGGTTTCACGCGCGAGAACCACCACACCCAATCCCTCACCCAAAATAAAACCATCAGAATCAGCATCAAATGCACGACAACGTCCTGTTGGCGAAAAACTTTGCGTTCGGGAGAGAAAAATCTGCATTGGCGGCGTCAGGTTTAGTTGCATTCCAACAACAACCGCAAGATCGCAGTCACCGGAACGGAGCGCGCTACATGCCTGATTGAGCGCAACCAACGAGGACGAGCATGCAGTGTCTACAGCAGAAACCGGTCCTTTGAATCCATATTGGAACGCGATGCGGCCAGCCGTGAAGCAAAACCCATTACCGGTTCCCGAGAATGCGCGAATTTCTTCTCTGTTTCCCGAAAGCTGCTCGACCCCGTAATCGTTTTGCGTCACTCCGACAAAAACACCGGTTTTTGAACCGCGAAGATCACTTGGGCGCAACCCGCTATCCTCGAGCGCGTGCCAGACAAGTTCCAAACCAAGTCTCTGTTGAGGGTCCATCAGTCGCGCTTCTAGCGGCGCAATCCCGAAAAATGAAGCGTCAAACTGATCAACATTCTCGATAAAACCCCCAAATCGGGTATTAATTTTCCCCACAGCGCTCGGGTTTGGGTCAAACAATTCTTCAAGGCTCCATCGTTCAGATGGGACTTCAGAGATAGCGTCAGTACCATTTTGGAGCAAACTACGATAGGCCTCGATAGATGGAGAACCAGGGAACCTGCAGGCCATACCCACCACAGCAATAGGTTCCGATTGCGCCTGCTCGAGTTTTTTAATTTTTCGTTCCGCCGCCCGGAGCGCCAGCGCGGCTTTTTGTAATGGAGACATCATCGTCGATTCGGTTTTTGGACTCACACTCATCCGTTTATCTCAAGACGTCAGGAAGTTTCAGTAACATTTAATGCGACCCAGAGCTCAGGCTAGTCAATGTGTTGATCGAGAAACTGCTCGATCTCCGCATCAGACATATTGGTAATATCTTCATCCGTTAACTCAACATCAGCATTGCTCACTTTGAAATTTTCACCGTCCGACTCGTTGACTGGTTGTTGATTCTGTTTTTCATTCGATATCAACGACTCGTCCCGAATTTGCCCGACAATAAACTCGGAGAGCAACGCAACTGACGGATATTTAAAAAGACTCGTTGCATCAAGTTTGATGTTAAGCAGCTTTTCAATCGCATCTCTTAGTTCGACCGAGGTTAAAGAATCGAGACCGAGATCAAAAAATCCCAAATCAACGTCAACATCGTTCGGGTTTTGATAACCCAGCACTGGCGCGATGAGCTTCAGCACCTCCTTGATCAAAAGACGCTTAGCCTGCGTTTGCGAACGACTACAGATCTTATCGATAAGCGAGCTATCACTTTTTACATCCACGTTACCTGGCAGTATTTCTCCTGGGCTATTTGAGTTATCGGCATCTAATTGATTGGTCAAAAGGCGAAGCATTCCGCGATCTGGCCATCTTTTGAGGAATTGAGGCCAATCGACATCAATCAGCGCGACGGGGTCAGCGTTTGAAACCGCCGCTTGCTCAAAAAGACCTATCCCATCCAATGGTGAAAACGATGAAACTCCGATCTTGGATAGGCCCGTCTGAGTTTCCGCTGATGCAGCAGCACCCACGTTACTCCACGGTCCCCACTGGATGTGAGTAATCGGCTGCCCGGTCGCCCGTCGATAGGCTGCAAAACCATCCAATGCTCCGTTTGCGGCATTGTGGCTCGCTTGCCCTTTCGGAGCAAAAATGCTGGCGATTGACCCGAATGTGACAAAAAATTTAAGCGGCGATGGCGATAAAAGTCTGTCGAGGTTCCATGCGCCATGCAGTTTAGAAGATACAGTGTCCTCAAATAATGACCAGTCAATATCTTCGACCAATTGATCATTCAGAACCCCAGCAGTGTGAATCACACCGGTAATCTGGGAAATCTCTTCCTCTGGAATCGCCTTACGTAGTGACGCCATGGAACAGACATCAGCTTCACGGTATTCGACGCTAACATGATTGTTACCGCAGCTGTCGATCCATAACTGGGCGGCTACGCTAGGAGTTGATCTCCCAAGAAGGATAACTTTGCCGCTAGCCATTTTTGACAGCAGCCAATCCGTGATGCAGCGACCAAGCCCGCCAAGGCCTCCAACCACAAGAAACAATGAATCACTGCTTATCTCAATTTCTGAACCATACGAACGACGCTCTGTGAGAGGCTTCAAAAGAGTCTCATAACTCGTAGCATCTGACCGCAGCCTAAACTGCTCAGCGGCGCCCCTGTAACAAAGTAACCTTCGGAATTTTGATTGAGCCGATGATGGCCACTCATCGTTTTTCCGCCAATCGACATCTATATTCCGCACAGACAAATTCTCAAATTCCAGACCAGCGGTTCTCGCGAATGCCACAACTGATTGATTAAACGCATTAACGGCATCCACCGCGTCGTCAGAGTGGGGATAGGTATTTTTGGATACGAGTGTTACTTCAATTGGTTTAAATTTTGATTCAGATCCTACCGTTCTGAGTAGTGATAACATTCGACGGAGGCCAACAAGCACATTTGTCGGTAAATCAGCTGACTCCTGATGACCTTGCAACAGTACAACCACACGTCGGGTTTGTAGAGCACCAGCTGAATCAGTAGACAGCCACCGTGAAGCTTGATCCCAATCCAGCTTTTTAACAGAAGAACTCTCAATGCCTGACATAAGGGAAAAATCGTCAAACTCGTTGGGACCGTCGCCAATTAAAAAAAGTGGCTGTTTTTGATTAAATTCTGAATCTAGAGGTTTTTGCGCATACAAAATATTCTGCTTCGCGATCGCAGGACAATCATTACTTGGCGAAAAACGACCGATATCTGAAAATCCGGAACCTCTCAATATTGATTGCCACTCAGGAAACTCCAGCAATGGGGTATTTTTGCCCGCTCTTTGATCTTTAAAGGCCCACCATCCGGTCATATTTCCAAAAACCATTTCCAACCAATCCTGCCCCGGTTCAGCCTCGATTAAAGTCAGATACCCTCCGGGTGCAATCATCGAATAAACATTTGACAGCGACACTTCTAGGTCAATGGTTGCGTGAACCACGTTGGCCGCAATGACCAAATCAAACTGGCCACTTAGACGATGTTTTGTTCCAGCAGATTCCCCAATGTCGATCACCTCTGATTTGAAGCCTTCGATGTGGCCAAAACGGTCATCAGCATTTCGGGTAAACAAAGACGAAATATCCGAAAAACAGTACTCGAAGTTGACGCCGCTTAATGCGCTCAAAACACTCGCAGTCGTCGCCCCGGTTCCCCCACCCACTTCCAGAATTCGGATTTTTTCTCCATTTCTCAGCTCTGAAGCAAAGGCCTTGATAGCCGAAGCTAATGTGGAGTTAATTGCCCGAGCAGCCGGAGAATGTTCATAAAAATCGAGTCCTGACGATAAATTACCACGAGGAAACATTAAGTCGAGAGCATCAATGTCCCCATTTAACAATCCACCCAGTGATCGTCCGAATTGAATGGTGAGATCAAGCTCAGGGCATTTAAATGGGAGATCGCTCTGGAATCTTTCGCCGATCTCACAAATATTTTTAACCTCAAGCTTGGAAGAATGTTTGGAAGCGTCTGCCGCATAGGCGTGGCGACCAGTATTTGTCGTCTCGTCGTCGAGCATCTGCGAGTACCGCCGCAGTTGCTGCTGGGCCTCGTAGTTCGAATTCCAAAATGCCTCTGATTGATCCTGAGAATCTTTAACAGCAATGCTTGCGAACCGTCGGGCAAGTTGATTAATCATTGGAATAATTTCTGAATAATTTTTTGCAATCTCCAATTGAGCGCGCGCGGCTTCCAAGCCGGAGTCTATAAATGAGTTTGAGCCAATTGACCGATCTAACATGTTGTGATTCGGGATAAATGGGGCCCAAGACATCTGATAAGCGTATTCAGAAAATTTTGACTTCGATCCAAACTGTGCCGGGTCGACTCTTGTAAAAACCAAATCCTCTACTGTTGCCACCACATCACCTTGGCTCAACACAAAAACAGAGGCGACCAGTTCACGATCTGTTTCGTTAAATGGTCTTGAAAGCGAGACAAATACCTCATCGGGTATTTTCGCCGAGCCCAGTATTTCGACGCGCCGCGCTGCGATCGGCAAGTACGGGCACCCTAGAGCCCTCAAAGGAACGGCGGCCACCTGAACAGCGGAATCGAGGAGTGCGGGATGAATAATAAATGCATCATTCGCGTCTTTTAGAGCTGTAGAGTTTTCAGAATCAAACCACGCTGCTACCGACTCCTGACTTGCGAATATCGTTTTAAGGCCGCGAAATTCTTGATCATGCTCGATCCCAACTTCCCGCATCTGCTGATAAAAGACATCTGCGTCAACATCTTTGCCTATTTTTTCCCGATGAAAGTGGCCATAGGTTTCGGGCAGTACCAACGAGGGGCGTTTATCTGCGGTTGCTGAGGCGGACGCATGGAATGTCCAATCTGAATCATCAACCCGACTAAAGATCTGAATTGAAAATACATTGTCTGCCGTCTGAGAGATTGTTGTTTGTAATTCAAAACAATCCTTTTCCGACAGGTTAAGCGCCGCGACGATATTGAAGTCCTCGATAAGCGTTGAGAACCCCTCGGTGTTTAACGCTGAAATCATCAATTCTATAAATGCTGCGGCCGGCAAGATTGCATTTCCAAACACCGTGTGATGGGCAAGCCATTTGGAGTTTTTCAAAACGACCGTTTGATTAAAAATAATCACATCTTTACTGACAAGCGGAGATGAAAATTTAGCACCTAGGAGCGGATGACCTTCTGGGGTGGCAAGTGGGCCGCTCCGGTCAATGTCAATCCAATGCCTGTCTGGCGAAAATGGATAACTTGGAAGCGCTATTGGGATGTGCGACCGAGCTGGGAAAAATGTGTTCCAGTTCAACTCGAGACCCGCACAATAAAGCCTCCCCATGACTTCCGAAACTGATTCCGCTTCTGATTGACGAGGGCTTAAGCTAGAAATCCATATCGAGTCTCGAACAGATTGCGCCTCTTCTGATTCTCGACACTGCGTCACCAAGACAGGTCGCGGACCCACCTCCAACCCAATCACGGGCCCCTGCCTGATCAATCGTTCTGCGCAGCGGTCAAACCTCACTGGCGAAAGCGCTTGCTCAACCCAATATTCCGCGGAAATCTCGCCGCCGCCGGCCCAATCTCCACGCACGTTCAACAACATGGGGATTACAGGCTCGCGAAACGTTCGACCCAATAAAAATTTTCGGAAAGGCTCAATTACCGGCGCAATCGCTGTGCTGTGAAATGCTCGATCGACAGGGAGACGTCGACATTCTATCTGCGCGATTTGGAGCGCTTCCTCAAAACTTTTTACTTCACGTGGGGACCCTGAATAAACAAGCCTGTCGGATGCGTTTTTTGCCGCGAGTTCGAGCCCGGTATGATCGGCAAGGAAGGTATAAACGACGTCCTCGGGAGCGCGAACAGCAATCATTGCGCCCTGATCGACAAGCTCTTCCATAAGGCGTCCCCTTTCAAGGACAATTTCGATCCCATCGTTGGCGTCCAGAACACCGGCCGCCACCGCGGCAGCAAATTCACCGACACTATGTCCGACCACCTGTGTAGGTGTTAGCCCAAAGCCTTCCCATAAGCGAATGAGAGCCACTTGGATCGCGAAGAGCACCGGTTGGGCAACTGAAGTTTTTGCCAGCGGATCAAACAAATCGCCTTGCGACTCAAGACGCAAGATCTCCACAAGACTCCAATCCATTTTTGACCGTATGATCTCATCGAAAACTTCAATCTGGGAGCGAAATTGATCGTATCGGTCAAACAGCGTTAACCCCATTTGGGGGTAGTGCGCACCTTGGCCCGTGAATAGAAAAACGGTCTCTTTAAAATTGACATCACCTACCTTGCCTCGCATCACCATATTACTTTCCAAGCGATCGCGCATGCTGTCACCATCTTTTAGGGTCAAAGCGGTTCGAAATCGAAGATGGCTTCGACCGGACCCGAGGTTCGCTAAGATCGCTCGTTTTTGGTCTGAATCAGCGTGGTCAATCTTTGATGCCACCGCATCCTCTAAGTGTTGCAAGGCGCGCTCGGACTGCGCAGATAATAGAGCCAATTCAACAGGTTTCGGAGTGTGGCCTTTGGACTTCATCGCTTGATCATATGGCGGCGATGACACGATCACGTGAGCATTGGTACCGCAGAAGCTAAATGAACTCACTCCGGCATGGCGCTCGTGAGTGTTCCAATTTTTCGCGGTCGCTGGAATCTGCAACACATTCGCAGACTCCCAATCAATGTGGGGGCTCGGAGTAGAAAAGTTACAGTGTTTGGGAATTTTTCCGTTCGAGACCATCAAAATCGTTTTAATCAAGCCAGCAATTCCAGCCGCAGACTCTAGATGTCCAAAGTTAGTTTTAACTGATCCAACATAGAGAGGATCCACCCGTCCCTTAAAGACACGCCCGAGTGCTCCAATCTCTATTGGATCACCAAGCGGTGTACCCGTCCCATGGGCCTCGATATACCCAATTTGATCAGGCGCCAATCGTGCTCGCTCAAGCGCCGCATTAATCACGTGCTCTTGCGCTGGACCATTTGGTACTGTTAGTCCCCCACTGGGTCCATCCTGATAAACCGCACTTCCGGGGAGAACAGCGATAACACGGTCGCCATCGGAAACTGCTTTCGAGTATCGCTTCAGCAGAACAACCCCACAGCCTTCCCCGCGTCCATACCCATCAGCTTTGGCATCAAAAGTTTTACACCTTCCGTCCGGCGCGAGCATACGGGCTTGGCTAAAATTAATATGAGTCTCTGGCCCAAAAAATAGATTTACTCCGGCGACGACCGCGGTGTCACACTCCCCCATTCGAATCGCCTGGCATGCGAGATGCGCAGTAACCAATGAAGATGAGCAAGCGGTGTCTACACTCATACTGGGACCGCAAAAGCCAAATGAGTATGATATTCGTCCAGCCGCTGCGCAAAGCATTCCGCCGATGCCGGCATGCTGGGTGATGTCTCGGGAATCTTCAGGCCAAAGCGTCCGCGCGCCGTATTCAAAATTCGAGATTCCGACGTACACTCCGACAGGCTTTCCTTCTAAAGAATGAGCTGGGATCGTTGCGTTCTCAAAAGCTTCCCAAGTCACTTCCAAAAGCAGTCTATGCTGAGGATCCATACTTGCCGCTTCTTTCGGCGAAATTCCGAAAAAAGTCGCGTCAAACTCGCTTATCCTGTCGAGAAAGCCCGCTTCCCGGGTGACGATCTTTCCGGGGGTTTGAGGAGTCGAATCAAAATACTCGTCAGCATCCCATCGATCGGCGGGCACTCTACAGACCCCATCTCCGCCTGTATCAAGAAAGTTCCAAAATGCTGATGGCGATTTCACTTCTCCTGGAAACCTACAGCCCATTCCCACGACCGCAACGAGATCTTCCGAGGCCGAAGCGTTTAACGCATTTACCTGAGACTGAAGCGAGTCAATCTCTTGCAAAGCTCGACGGATATCTTCTTTTGAAGCGTTCATCACTCGTCTGAGAGCCTCCTAACTCAGACTTTCTTTTAATCGATGCAAGGCAGACGCCAAGGCATCGACCTCATTCTGCGAAGGAGCGTCTTTGCTAGATCGCTGGCTATCTCGACCGGTCTCATCCAGAGGGTTCACGAATTCTTCAACAAGATAATGGGCCAGTCGATCCACAGTTGGAAAGTCAAATAAAAGTGTAGAACCGAGAGGCACCCCTAAGTCTTGTTGCAACTTACTTTTGAGTTGCATCGCGATCAAGGAATCTACCCCGATATCAAAAAGCCGGTCGTTAACATTTATCTCACCGGCATCTAGGAGCAGTATCGATGACACTAGCGCTCGCAGGTGATCACTCATTAAGGTCTTTCGCTGCTTTACAGAGCGCTTTCGAATAATCTTGAGGAAGTGATCATCGGAGGACCTATTTCCAGGTTCTGCTATTAAGTCAGAAAAAATAGGGTCTCGTGAGATCCACCGTTGCCAATTTACAGGGGCAATGATTTGATGACCGCCTTTGAGGAGTTCAATATCGTTAAAAACCGACATGGCTCTAGCCGGGGAAATAAGTTCGACCCCTTGAGTCTGCAAATTTTGAAGCTGACTTTTTTCTAGACGTCCAGCCATTCCAACGCCGTTCCATGGCCCCCACCCGAGCGACGTAATATTCGCCCGCCCCATGCTGGCTACCGCATCAAGATAAGCATTGACCGACGCATAATTTGCCTGACCCTCACTGCCAGCCACTGAGACGAACGACGAGAAAAAGATGATCTGAACTTCCGGGTGTGCATCACTGTAACGCCTCAAGCCATCTGCAATTTGTACTTTCGAAGCGAATAGGCCGGAAAACTCGTTCCAACTCATCGCCTTTAGGCTTTTATCTGCAGTTGTACCGGCGAGATGAAAAATAGCGCCGACGGGTCGATCAAGGGAATCTAACTCTAGGTCTGCAACATCATATCGGCCATTTTCAGGAAAGTTTATTACGCAGAAAGAAACGCCATTCTTCTTTTGTTCTTTAAGAAAATCCAACGCCTCTGAAGAATTAGTGTGTCGGCGACCTACGATTACAATATATTTCACACCGCAATTCACCAGCCATCTAACAATCGTTCCCCCGATGCCGCCATGCCCGCCGATCAATACGTAAGCATGGGACGCCGTTATCTGAAGCCCATCACCGCGATCGCGATCCGTCTTGATCAAACGCGGTATGTGTAGGCTTTTTTCGCGAATAACAAACTGCGATTCTCTACCGACACTTAAAGCAACTCTGACGATCAGATCTGCAGACTCACTAATACCCCTCGACTCTGCATCGATCACCTTGATCGGAAATTCCGGCAACTCACGCAAAGCCGATCTGATTAAACCCCAAGTCATCGCCTGAAGCGGGCGAGACACAAAGTCATACTCTGACGCCTGCACGGCTCCAGTTGTAACGACAACATAGGAGAGCGAATGAGGGTGCTTTATTAAAGATTTAAGTGCGGTAAAACTAGGTCCGCAAACACTCCACAGATCTTCTTGGGATAGGTCTGTGTTTGCCAGGTTGGAAATCAGTCTGCAGTCAATGATTCCCCGCCAACCATCTGCAGCAACGGGCTTTTCCGTTGATAAAATATTTTGAAGATGCGCGAATTCATCCTCGACGGTACTCCTATCGCCTTCCGAGAGACCCGACAACCCGCGAACCACTACCTGCCCTTTCGACTCAAGCGCCTTAATAATCGAGGAACACAACTGATCCTCCTGCCCCAAAAACAACCAGGCGCCCGGATCTCGGTTCTCGGAATTCAGTTCGGTGGGACGCCAATCAAGCGTTAAAAAATCTTCCCCATCGACCATCGACTCATCGAGGAGGAAGTCTCGAGTAACACGCTTTGCCCTCACCCCCTGGAGGCGCAAAAGTGTTTGGTTTTCAGCATCGAGAATTTCGATGCTGCCATTAATCTGACCCCTATCGAAGTCCAGATCATGAATCTCAACTCTTGCAAAACATTCAATCGATGGATCAAATTCAAAATATTGGATTAAATCAATTCCTACGGGAACATAGGTTTCGAATTCAGGCACCCCTGCAACATATACAAACACGCCGAAGCAAGAGTCTACTAAGCCCGGAGGCAGTCTCCAATTAAAACCAGGATTCGACACAACCGGCCGAGATAAATCAACGTGACCCAATCGAGTGCCGATCCGACAACTGCTCACCCAATGGTAAGACGGGCCTGCATCGATTTGTCGCCCGTGTTGAGCGGTGTAGATTTCTTCACGCGGGAGACGCTCAACTCCTAGGCCATCAATCGGATTAACGCCTGCGTCCCGACTGCTATCAGGGGTTATCCTCAGCTGTCCGTGAGCATGTACCCGCTCACGGTCTCCTGAAGAAATTGAGCTGGAAAGCTCGAACGTTCCTTTTGAGACATCCTGACTGACTTCAAGCTGAAGCCACCTCGATCGATCTCCTGAAAGACTTAATGCCTGTGGGAATTCAAGTTGTTTAATCTCGAACTTTTCCGCTCCGCTTATTTCCAAAAATGCCTCTGTTAGCATTGCGAGAAAAAATGCGCCCGAAACCACCCGATCGCCAAATACATGATGATCATCTAGTTCAGGAAAATCATTAATTGAAATTTGACGTTGAAAAATTTCAGCGGTTAGGGCTTTTGATCGAACGTGTAATGTCCAGGCATCAAGCCTGTCGTCAGGTTGCGGGTGATTAGGTCTTGCGACTAAAGGTCGGCGTCGATAATTTTTACGCTCGAAAGGGTAAGTCGGTAGGTCAACCTGCCGGTTCGCTTCTGGGCTCAGCTTGATCGGATGACCACAAACCCAAAGACGCCCGCACGCTTTTAAAAAAGTATCCGAATCAGGAGACGACCTATGCAAACTCGCGATCCATCTGTGCGGATGACTTCCTTCTGTCTCGTCCGCTGATTCATCCAAAATTTCCTTCATCATTGGCAGTAAGGTGGGGTGTCCTCCAATTTCGACCCACGAACCAATTGATTGATTATCAATGCTTTTCATGCCGTCAAAAAAACGAACCGGCGATAACATCTGCTGTGACCAGTAATTTGAATCAAACTGGTCTGAATCGAAAAGAGCACCGGTCAAGTTAAGGGACATTGGTATTTGAGGCGACTGAAAATCAATGGCCTTAATGTTTTCCTGTAAGCGATCGGCTGCCTCGACAAAATCTCGGGAATGAAATGCGTGGGAGACATTGAGCTCCTTGAACTGAACGTCTTTTTCGGCAAAACGACCGAGAAGACTGCTTATTCGATCTGGCGGGGCAGCAATCACGGTCGAATTTGGGCCATTCACAGCCGCAATTACCTCTTCAGGCGCAGTCAATAATTGCTTTACCTCACTCTCCCCCATAGACACTGCGACCATTCCGCCAGGCGCGGTGACTTTTCCCATCAGATCGGCGCGAGAAACGATCAAGCGCACAGCATCTTCCAATCCCATCACCCCTGCGCATAACGCAGCCGCAACTTCACCAACACTATGTCCAATCACAAACGCTGGCTCTATGCCTCGGGCCTTCCATAGTTGGCATAGCGCATACTGAACCGTAAAAATTGCAATCTGCGCGTTTTCTGTCCGATTGATTTCCTCGTCTTTACTCGTGATCAGATCTACTATTTTTTTTCCGCTCTGATTTTCAATAAGGCTCGCGCAGCGATCAAATGCATCTCGAAACGTTACACTCTGCTGATATAACCCGCTCCCCATACCAACATATTGCGATCCTTGCCCTGAGAACGCGAATCCAATTTTTGCGGGCAATGCCCTGCTTTTATGCTGAAGAACTGCTGGATGGGAGTCACCTCTCGCAATAATATGCAATCGGTCGATTAATTGCTCCCGCGTTGCCCCTAGCACCGCAATTCGATACAAATGCTCAGCGCGACAATCGAGGATGCTAGCAGCCAAAGAATGTGGTTCAATTTTTGATTTGGAAAATAACTCTTCATATCGTTGAGATAAAGCGACAAGAGCACTTTTGGTTCTCGCTGAAAGCATCAGAACGGTAGGTTCGGAAATTGTTTCCTTAGGGGTGCGCTGGCCCGGTGTTTCTTGAGGCTCATAACTTGAAAATACGATATGAGCGTTGGTCCCGCTAAACCCAAACGAGCTAACACCAGCGTGCACCTCTTTATCATTCGGCAAAGGACGACCACGTCCTGACGCAACTTCGATGGGCAGCTCATCCCAGGCAATTAATGGATTAGCGTTTTCAAGATTAAGATGTTGTGGCACCTGTCGATTTTTCAGTGCGAGAACAGTTTTGATCGCGCCTGCAATCCCTGCTGCTGCCTCAAGATGACCGATATTGGTTTTCAATGATCCAATAACTAACGGTCTCTTTTTATCTCGCGCTCCGAATACCTCCCCTAGGGCGCCCACTTCAATTGGATCACCGAGCGATGTACCGGTACCATGCGCCTCCACGAATGAAACATCGCTCGGTTGCAATTTCGAACGCCTTAAAGCTTCCCGAATAACCCGCACCTGCGCCGGACCACTTGGAACCGTCAACCCGCCACTGGGTCCGTCCTGATTGACAGCGGACCCTCGCATGACTGCGACAATTTTGTCATGGTCTTCCTCAGCATCCTTTAATCGTTTGAGGATGAATACGCCACAACCTTCGCCACGCACATAGCCGTTCGCGTCTTTATCAAATGTTCTACAACGGCCGTCTGGCGACAACATCTTAGCTTGTGAGAACGTTACCGAAAATCCG
>Ga0222716_10000261_pt1 | contig 43445 bp, 45 predicted proteins | sample C33_13DmetaG_FD_165044 | JGI IMG/M metagenome (GOLD analysis project Ga0222716, IMG submission 165044) | Estuarine water microbial communities from San Francisco Bay, California, United States - C33_13D | ecosystem: Environmental > Aquatic > Marine > Unclassified | place: USA: California... | reverse complement strand
TGATTCATTAGATGTAAGACAAGCACATAAATTAGAAAATTTCACAACTAGAAAAGCAAAACGTGCAACTAAATCAACATTAGAAGAATTAAGTACTAAAAATATGGAGGATACTGCAAAAATGGGAGAATTAGCAACAATAACAGATATGCAAAATTATTTAAATGACGAAAGTGACGTAGATATAGTATTTCCGAAACCACCAGCCGAAAATCCTTTAGAAAGAATGATAAATGCTAGACATACTCCAGTAAATCCAAAACAAATAGTACCCGATGATTTTTTTGATAAAGTTCGTAATAAAAATTATAATTTTGATTTTGATGAATTTTATAGAGATAAACCTTTTTCTATGGATGATATTCCATTTATGGAGCAACAATTAAATATAACTTATCCAACACCAGAAGAATTAGAATTTGAAGCTCCACAATCTAATGAATTTTATGAACATGGAGAACCAAGAATTCAAACAATTCCATTAGAACCTGATGGAGAAACTTTTGATTTAGAAAAAATGACTCACAGATTTTTAAAATTAGGTCATAACGATATGGATTTCCCTGTTCCTGTTCCTGAAAATGAACCACAAATAAAACCAGTAGAAGTTCCTTTATTAATTCCTGAACCAGAAAAACCTATATTTCCAAAAGAAAAAACATTTAGTGATTGGGTTCATAAATTTAATGGTGAGAAAGGCGTTGATACTATAATTGATAAAGATGGTAATGCTCAATTAAACAGTAATAGAATGCATAAAAATTCTAGACACGCTAAAATGTGGCAAGAATTGGGCGGTGAATTCACAGATCAAGAAAAAGCACATTTTGATTATTATGAAGATGTAATGCCCGATGATAAATTTTTATTGTCAAAAAATGAGAGAAATATTATATATGAAAATGATGAAAATTTAACTAATTCTTTATCAGATAAATTAAATTCTGAAAGAATGAAATCAATGAGTGACATAGATAATTATACTTCTATACCGGATGCGACTGGTACTGAAACACGACCAATTTCAAATGATTTAATCCGTTCTGCTCATCCAATGATGTTAGGTATAGGATTAATATCAGGTTTAACAGCAAAACATGCGATGAATTTTATTGATCCTGATAAAAAAATTGAAGAAACGCCTCGGTCTGCAATTGAAGGTTCAATTGCTGGATTACAAACTGGAGTAGCTGCAGCATATTGGGGTGGAGAAGGATTAACTGCTGCAGCACTAGCACCAGAAGTTGCAGCCGGGGCGGTTGCTGGTGTCGTTGGTGTAGAATCATATAAAGCCCTAAAAAAAGCTGGTGTTGGAGAAAATGTAGCTGAAGTTTCAAGTGGTTCTACGGCAGGAGCAGCTGCAGGTGCTACATCGGCATTATTAGCTGGTGCTTTAACTGGTTCTGAACTAGGGGCAGGTGAAGCTGGGTTGACTTTTGGATTAAGTGTTGTTGGTGGGGCAATTATTGGGGGTATTGTAGGTGAAGGTGCTTATTTATATTCTAAATTTAAAAAATAAAAAAAAAAATTTAAATATTATTTTATTTTATTTTTTATTTTTTATTTTTTATTTTTTCATATCTTCTTCAAATTCTAAAGATAAACTTAAAATCATAGGTACGACATCTGTATCCTGTTCTGCCATAGCTACAGGTAAAAATGGAGTTGTAGATTTATAACATTTTCTTTTTATTGTTATTTCTGGGGCTATATCTAAACAAGTATATGTTAATTGATTAATTAAAGTAATATCATTTTTTGCACTATCAATTGGTAACTCACATAATGAAATAGGACCAGCACCGTTCTGATTAGAATATCCTAGTAAATTTAAACCGTCAACCTCAACTACTGCTGTATGAGTATTTGCTGGGACAACGGATGTACCGTTAGCATTTTTAACCTGAATTACACAATTTTGTACTGTTAATTTACACTTTCCTTTTTTTCGTAAAAATTCTGGTATACGAACAGTATATTCAGATAAATCAGAATTTAATGTAACTAAATTAGAGTTTGCTGAATGAGAAACATTTGAAAGCCTTAAAGTATATTTATCACTACACATTTTATTTATATATATATATAATATATTTTAATTTTTACTTTTATTTATAATAATATTTTCATTTTCATTTATATTTTCATTTTCTTCTTCTTCATTTTCAAAAACTATTCTATCAAATCCTGAATAATAACGATGTTTAGTCGGTTCAAATACTTTAATCATTAAGAAATTATATTTTTTTTTCCAAGCTAATTTTAAAACATTATCCGCACTTTCATTATCTAAATCACTCATTAACTCTTCTTTAATAGATTTTTTTTCTTTCATATTTTCAGTTTTCCATAGAAATACAACAGAAGCATTATTTCTATAACTTAAATCTAATAAATTATATTTTTGACTCATAATCCAAACTGATAAAGAAGCGTTCTTATCTTCATCAGGGTTATAAGTTATATGTCTACGATTTAATATAATTTTATTCATAATAGAATTTTTACCAGAATTTATATCTCTAATAGAATCGTCTAATATTATTAATGAATTTTCATTTTCTCCATCTTTTAAATCTTCAATAATATCTATAATCAAATCTTCAGAATATTTATCGTGAATATTATTTTCATTTAAACCATTAATGAATTTTTTAGGTTTCGTGGCGTGTGATGGATCTATTAATATAATATTATCAAAATATCTATAATAAAAAATTGGATTATCAGGATTTTTTTTTGTCTTTTTACTCATTAACATAGAAATGGCAGTTGTTGTTTTTCCGCTTCCTGCATGACCCACAAAATAAAAAAATTGACTAGGATTTTTCGGCAAAGGTTCACAAGGGATAAATGGGCAGTCTTTACTGCTATCTATTGTTTGTTCTATAATAGGTAATGAATGTAATATTTTATTTTTAATTAATTTCATATATAATAATATAATATTTTAAATTTATTTTCTTACATATAATTATAATAAAAAATGAGTATCAAAAATGCTCCCCCATCTATGATCTATTACCAAAGACAAGTTCCCGCTGTTCAAGCCAAATCTTCCATGCGTAGATTTGATGCTACTATTGCCTCTGCTTTTTCAGGCTCGGGACAAAATGAAGCTCGTATCCCCGTATCTGGCATGGACGGATTTTTAGATTCCAATAAAGGATATTTATACTTTAAAGTTACTACTGCGTCAGCTGCCTGTTCAATTGATTTCACCGCCGGATCTTTCATAGAACGTATTGAAATTCAAAACCAAGGTCGCACAGTCTGGCGTGGTGATCGTTATTCTCTCTATCACAACGCCAAAAAAGCGTACAATAGCGATTTAGGCGATTTAAATAAATTAACAACTAATGAAGGTAACCGTGGCTTAGTAGTCTACAGTGGAGCAGCTTTTGCTGCTCATGGGGCATTAGATGCTTCACCTGCATCCCTAGGAGTTGAAATTGCCTCGGAAGACTCAAAAGTATTCTGTTTAGATTTAGAATGTGGTTTCCTTAAAAACACTCTCAAAAAAGCTTTACCTATGGGAGCTTCTTTTGATATTGTTGTTCGTTTCAGAACCAACGACGCAGCCGTTGCTTCTCACACTGGCTCTCCTACATGGACTATCTCCAATGTCCGTTATTACTGTCCTAGTTTCCAAATCCTTAACTCTGAAGTAATGAATATGTACGGAGCTATGGTTCAACAGGGTGCTGTTTCGTGGTCGGGAGATTATCTTAAAGCGTATGTTAATACTACCAACGCCGCCGCTGGCCCTTCCGTATTACAAATTAACGATCGCTCATTATCTGTCAAAGGTTTCTTAACCATTTTACGTCCTCTCGGTGCTGACACAGAAAAAACTACTTTATCTAACAGTGCTTTCTTAATAGCGAGCGGTGAAGCAGGTAAAGTAACCAGTTATGAAATGAACGTAGCTGGTAATATCTTACCTGCCTCTGGTCGTATTGATATTAACACCGCTTCTGATGGTTTAGAAATTGGCAGAGCTTATAATGAAGCTCTCCGTTGTTTAGGTGATGCTGGTAAAGCTGAATCTAAATCATTAGTCACTGCTACTCAATTCGTTTCTGATAAAAAAACTCTTGATGCTAACAAAACCATTCTTAACACTGTTGGTAAAGGTGTCCTCGCCTTAGATTGCCGTAAATTTGATGACATCAGCCTTACAATGACTGGTTTAAATACCGCTGCCTCGTCTGCACCAAATACGATGGTAATTGAGCATACTAGCTTCGGTGCTGCTTTAGATGCGACTACATATGCTATCTGTAATGCCGACTGGTTACTTGCTCCCAATGGTGAATTAGCTGTTTCTGTCTAAATAATAATTAGTAAAAATAAAAAAATATTATATCATAATAAATATCTATGAATCCTAATCAAAAAATAATAGAATTAAAAAAAATAATAAAAACATTAATGGATTATTTAAAATATGCTCACGAAGAGCAAGATTTAAAATTTATTAATTTAGTATATCCAACTTTAGAATTATCAATAAAGGATTTATTAATTCATTAATTCATCATATTTTTTTTTATATTCATTATATGCTTCTTCTTCTGTATCAAATAATCCTAAATGTTGAGAGATTCCGTTGATACTAATTCTAGCTCTCCATTTTTTATCATTTTTAAGTTTATTTACTCCAGTATATTTAGAACTACAATTTGATTTTTTATTTTTATTTCTTTGGTTTTGACTATTATTAAAAACTCTTAAATTTTCTATTTTATTATTCAATTTATTTTGGTCTTTATGGTCTATATAATTATTTGTTGAAGTATCTGTTATATCCCAGTCAGGATTGAAATATTTATAAATAATTCTATGTAATAGATATTTTTTGTCATTGATAACAATTCTGATATATAGAGGCATTGGTTTGTTATCATTTAAACAAGACCATTCATTAGTTCTTTTATTTAATCTATACATTTTATCATTTTCATATTTAAAATCACATCCTAATATATTTTTTATCATTCTTAATTATATAATAATAAAAATCAATTTAAAAAAAAAGTAAAATAAATAAAATAAATAAAAAAAAATAAAATTATTAATATATTATACTGATTAAATGCTGTTATATCCTATAAAAAGCACTTAAAGACCATTATAATAATTATTATACTTATAAATTGCTTATAAATAGTCTAATAATCATTAATAAATCAGTTTAATATAGGATTTTATAGCATTTTGTCAGTTTAATTTATTATTTTTCATTTTATTTTACTTTTATTTTAATTAAAAAAGTATTTTTACTTTTCTTTTTCATTATTATCATTTCCATTTTCTAAATTATATGATGTTAGTAATACAGCCATACTTGTTCCACGGTCTTTTCCTAAAGCTTCTAATTTATCAAATTGTTTATTATTTAATAAATGTTTAATTACTACTTTAACAATTTTATTCTGACCTAAATTGCCTATAGTTAATTTTTTAATCTTATCATTAAATGTAGTTATATTTTTTATTTTATCTCCATTCTTCATAGATAATAAATAATCACCATCATTTAATTTCATTTTTTTTAATTCTTCTAAAAATTTATTATCTTTTATTTTAAATATTTTTTCACCGTGTGATTTCTCAGTCTTATAATCATTAATACTTAATTCTGCAGTTTTCCCTTTTATTTTAATTAAATTTTCATCAGTTTCTTCTGGGATACTTTTAACAAATCTTAAATTCAAATCTTTATTTCTTAATCCATGATTAATCATCATATAATTAATCAAATATTGAATTCCAGATAAATTATTTAATTCACTTTTTATTTTATCAAATGATGGTAATGAATCATCTAATATATCTAAATTATTTTTTCTTTCTTTTTTTATAGATTCAGATAAAGTATTTCTAAATTTAATTAATTTTTCTATTTCTTCATTTTTATATTTACGAATTAATATAATCATATTTAAATAAAGAGCGAGTGTATTAGGATTATCATATGTATCTTTTAGTTTTTTTAAAATTGTAGATTGAGAAGTTAAAATATTAAATGGTAAATTATTTCCAATATTATCATATGTCTTTAATGTTTGAGGAGATAATTTTTTTTCTTTTTTAATATGTTCTAAATATTCATTTACAATATTTCCGTTTGTCATTTTTTTCGGCATTATATTATATAATATATTTTTATTTTAAAATAAAATATTTTATTATAATATATAAATAATGAATTTTGAAAATGAATCAGAATTAGTTGAAGAAAAAGAAATTATTGAAGTTGAAGATGAAAATTATGAAATTGATGATTCGTGGATTCATAACGACGATAAAAAGATTTTACTTAATCATTTAAAAGAATTATATACAAAACAATTTTCATGGGCTGCTGATTATTTAATTAAAAATATGGTTATGTATCACTACAGACAAACAGTACAAAGAATGTCTGAACCAGAACAAAAAGAACAATATTTAAAAGAAAAAGAAGAACAAAAAAATAAAGAAACTCAATCATTAAATATTGATGAATTTTTAAAAGATTAAAAATACTTTTTAAAAAAAAGTAATATCAAAAATTAAAAGAATTTATATTTTGAAGTTGTTTCAATTTCCCAATCTTCATTATCTGGGTCAATATTAAACTGTTCCATTTCAGCCCAGCTCCAAATTTTTTTTTCTGATTTATGTTTCATTTTTAAATAATTATAAAAGAATTTATTTACTTCATTTTTATCACATCCATTTATTAATAATATGTCATAATACTTTTTAAAACATATTTTATCACCGATTATAGTACAAATAAAATTATTAAATTTTTCATTTTGATCCATAGTGATATAATGATTATAATAATCCTCATCTTCATCCAGACATGCAGAATAAAATTTTTTACAAAATGGTTCTAATATATCGGTAATTTGTGTATCAACAAAAATATCCATTTATATAAAAATATTATTTTATTTTTAAATTTTACTTTTTTCAAATTTAATTTTTACATTTAATTTTTTTTCTAAAGATTTTATATTTTCATTTAAATTTTTAGAATCACCCCAAAGTAAATATCTTGAAAAATATATTCCAGAATGTTTATTATTCCAATTAACATCGAGTTTATGCCTAGCTATCCATGCTGATTTTTTTTTTAAATCACCATGATCTATAAATGTTTTACCAACATCTGAACCAAAATGATGTTTATGTTTTAATGAAGGCATTTCAATTACTAATCGTTTACCTTTTCTATTTGATTTTTTTAAAATGTATGTATCCATTTATATTATAATCATATATTTTATTTTTAAGGTTTTGGCATTGGAGGTCTTATAATTGTTAATTTTTGTTTTTTTTTATTTGTGATAGTTTCTTTTTTTTTCTTTGTTTTTTCTTTTTTTTTTGATAATACTGGTGTTAATATTTTTTCTAATGATTTACCAGATTTTTTCCTTTCTTTTTCAACATCTAAATAATCATAATATTTTCCTTTTTTTTAACCACGGTCTAAATTTTTTTGTCTTATATCAGTATATTCTCTGAATGCTTTTGTATCCTTAGATGTAAATGGATTTATTCCAAATAAATTAGTTAAAGGTCCTGCTATTGTTTTTGTTGCTTTTTTTATAAAATTAAATGGATCAGCTATTTTTGAAGTAGTAAAAGATTTTGTATTAGAACTTCTACGAGACATTTATATTATTAGTAAATAAAAAAAATTTAAATTAAATATTATTATTTTCTGCATTTATTTCAACCTGACGAGCTATTACTTCATCTTTAACTATGTCTCTATCGCACAAAATGCACTCATAACAGCAATTAATATTTTTACATCGTGATAAACTCATACTTGTAAAGACAGTTGTTATAAGTGTACCTAATGCTGTTGCTCCTACAGAAATTATGGCTATTAGTTCTGCTCCTGACATAATATTATACAATATTATTTTTTGTTAATAATTCTTTTATTAAAGTCAATTCATTTTTTATTGTTTCTAATTCTGTTTTTAATGTTTCATTTTCTTCTATTAAGTCTTGTACTACACCAATAGTTATTATATTTATTCTATTATAATCTAAATGTAAATATGGTTCATCTTCATTAAATTCTTGTGGTGGTTCTTTTGTTTTATATTCACAGTATTTTCCGTCCTTTTCTTTTGTAGAACATTCATATTCTTCTTTTTCTTTTACCCATTCAGCATGCTCTTTTTCATATACGCCATTATTCCAATTGTCTTTTCTATATTTCCATTCATCATATTCCCTTATCTCACAATCATTTTTAATTTCAGGGTATAATTCATATATTTCTTGTGCTATTACTCCTATTTGCTTTTCGTTGTAATGGTCTATACACGATTTCTTTGTTAATCTTTTTGGATTAATATTATCAGGTATTTTTTCTTTATAAACAACTGTTCTTATTTTTGAATATTTTTCAAAACTACTATTTTTATAATCTTTGATTTCAGTTTTTAATCTTATATCACTAAAAGATGATATACTACCGCCTGAACTTATATACCAACCAGTAGTAATACTATCTTCATTATACCATCTAAAAGCTTGTAAATCTGCTGTTGAAGAACACGCTGTTGTTTGTCCGTTTTGACACATCCAAAACGCCTCAGTATCATTTGTGTTGCTCCCATACCACCCAGCACAATTACCAATAGGGACTGCTTGACTGCTCCAACCACCTAAACCTGATGGAAAAGTAGAAATTCTTCCCATTCTCAAATAAACAGTTGAACCGTCATTTTGTCTAAATTGTAATGCTCTTGTTTCACTACCAGTCATTTGTATTCTATTGCTACCGTTAAAATTAAAATTCATATTAGAACTTGTGGATGTTGAATAAGAACTATTTGGATTGTTAAACGCTAATTCAGTCCCGTTGTCGTGATATGCTAAAAAAGAACCTGAGAAACTTACAGAATTATTAGTTCCAGAAGGATTTGTAAAAAAACACCGAGATAAACTATAATTTGCTCTAAATCTTGAAGAAGCAGTTGTAATAGTTCCACATAATAATTTATCACTAGTAAAATATATTTCACTTGAAGAATTACATCTAATATTACTCGAACCAGTACCCGGACTACCATTAAATTCATTAACTACTAAATCATCTGTTGTTATTAATTTCATATATGCCGCTGAAGCATATATACCGTCTATTGTTCCAAAAGGCATACCAACTCCTGCTGGATATGCTGTTCCGCTACCGTGTAATATATAATTGTTAAAATTCATTCTTGCGGATGCTTGATTGCCCCAATTAATATATCCATTATCACCATCATAGTCAAAAAAATCTATATTTGAAACTGTATTATATAACGCAAATACATTTGTAGTTTGGTTATAATCTAATGCTGTATAATCACTCACACCACCAATTCTAAATCCTAATGAGGCCTCTGTTCTTATAGCATTTGTGGATGTTAATGGAGATAATACACCACTAGATGAACTCCAATATTGAGTGGTAGAAGAGGGTAAATCTACTAAATTATAACCATTCGCAGAACTATTAACTTGTAAAATTTTATTTGCTGTTAGACTACTCAATCCTGTCCCACCATAATTATATGTAATAGCAGTTCCTAGATATTGAGTATTTGCTCCAATAGTAGCATTTGATAATACACCACCAAATAATGATAAATCACATGTGTTCGATGCTGGTGTGAATCGTGCTACTTCAACATTACCTGTATTAAATATTGATAATCTTGCGCTTACAAATAATTCAATATTTGCGGTATATGAATTACCACTACTATTACCCATTTTAATAGTCCCAGTTTGAACTGCTGTTCCAAAATTAGTTGATGTAGTTAAATCAGGCACGGGACTATTTTGCCATGTAGGCACTCCACCAATAACAGTCAATACTTGATCTGTAGAACCAATTGATAATTTAGATAATGTATTTGAAGCAGAAGCATATAAAATTTCACCAGTAGAATATGCTGTATTTCCAGTTCCTCCATATATTTCATCAATTGTATTACCTCGCCATGTAACATTTGATAATCCAGCGGTCGTTAATCTCATTTTTTCAGACCCTTCCAATTTCCAGATTATATAATAATCACTCGTTCCTACGCCTTGATTATCATTTTGACATTCAATAGATAAATATGGATTTCCGCCCTCTCCTCCACCATTATTGTTTATAATTTCTACGGTTTGACCTCCACCAGTATATAATCTTAATAAAGAATTACCTGAATTTATACTATCAATTCCTAAATTGCTAATAGCACCAGTTCTAATTGATGCTATTTGAGTATGAATTCCTGTAGATTGTTTGACGTAATATAAGTGCTCCGACCCAAAACTACCACTAGTATAACCAGTATAGTTACGTATATTTTGTGCTTGTGCTTTTATATAAATATCATTGTTGTTACCAAAATGTAAATTAGAAACAATATCAGCAGATCCATTTACCAGTAGATTTCTGCTGTTGGTATTTGCCGTGGTATTTATTAATACTTGTCCTACATTTTTTGGATAAATATTTGAGCCGACTTCAGTCCATAATGTAGTATCATTATCATCTCCATATTCTAACCCTGATTCATCTGTTTTAACTTTAATAACTTTATCAGCGTATCCAGTAAAAGAAGTTGGCAATCCTTTTAAACTAATTGTTATAGGATCTGATGTACTTGGTTGAATAGCCTCAACTGGTAAATCTGCTTCTATAGCATCACGATTTAAATAAATATTGGTCGTTGAATTAGTATTTGTCAGATTACGAGCCATTATATTATACTGTAATATTTTATTTTATATTAAAATACTTTTCCTTTTTTATTTTTTTGAATTTTATTTTTTTTTTCAGTTTTACGATTACGCTCTAAATCGGGAGCTTTATCTTTTTTCTCTGTATCTTTTTTAAACATATCATTTTCTTCGGTGATTTTGATTATTTCAAAATTCATATATATATATATTATAATAAAATAAAAAAATAATATATTATATTATAATGAATATACCGATTATACAAGCTATTAATTCTAATATTATTCATATTAGAAGTAAAGAAACAAAATATAATAATTTAAATACAGATTTTACAGTTCAATTACTATCTGCAATAGATATAAAAGAAAACCAAGAAGCACATATTACATTGATATCTGCAGAGATACCATATTCATTTTATAATATATCATCGGATTTAGAAAATAATATATTAGTATATAATACTAATAATACATTAACATTTACTAATCAAGATTATAATATAAATGAATTAGTAAAGTTTTTTAATGATGATACAAATTTCAGTGCCTTATTCACAACAACGTATAATACTCAAAAAAATAAGATTACTTTTACAAATGTTTCTGGTTCAGATCAAATTATTAATTTTAGTAATTCCACAATTAATAAAATAATTGGATTTGAAGAAGATCAAATTGATATTACTATAACTGCTGGTAGTTCAACTGAATCAGTTAATGTATGTAATCTATGCAGTGTACATAGTATTATGGTTAGGAGTAATCTAAGTGATGCTAATACACAATCTAGCCGAAATGGAAATTCGAGCATTTTACAAAAAATCTCGATTGACGTGAATTCTAATTTTTTAATATATTTAAATAATAGTGATTTTAGAACTACCAGTATAATATCAGCAACAACAATAGATTTTATTAGCATAACTCTCACAAATCAAGACGATAAAATTTTAAATTTGAATGGGGTAAACTATGAAATCAGTCTATTAGTAGAAATATTCCCTATTAATAGTAAATCAAATACTCGTAGAATATTAACTGCCGAGCGTGAGGTTGGAGCAGTAAAAAATCAACAAAAAATATTACAAGCACCAGTCCCCAGATTAGATAAAGAAAACCATACTGATACGCATCCAATAGAAGATACTAATGAAATTCAACACAAAACCAAGCGGATTTTACTAGATAATTTATTAGATAAAATGAGTAAATAAGATTATATATATAAATGATTTAGAAATAAAACACTAATAATAACTAAAAAACACTATGAAGGGTATAATTTATAAAATAGAGATTAATGAAAATAATATTTATGTAGGTTCTACTACGCAAAAATTATGCGGTAGACAAAATAATCATAATTGCGATTTAAAAACACAACCACATAGAAAATTATATAAATCATGTATTGAAAATAATATCAAATATATTAAATGTATATGGGTAGCCGATGTAACATATGATTCTAATGCAGAGTTAAGAAAAATTGAAGAAGATTATAGAAAATCATTAAATGGCAATTTAAATATGGTACGTTGTTATGTTACAGAAGAAGATAGAAAAAAATATAAAAAAGAATGGGATAAAGAATATAATGAGCAAATTAAAGATAAAAAAAAAGAATATTATGAAAATAATAAAATTGAAATAAATGAAAAACAAAAAGAATATCGTGAAAAAAATAAAGATAAAATAAAAGAATATCGTGAAAAAAATAAAGATAAAATAAAAGAATATCGTGAGCAAAATAAAGATAAACTAAATGAAAAAATTAAAGAATATTATGAAAAAAATAAAATTAAATTAAATGAAAAAATTAATTGTGATAAATGTAATTGTTTAATTAATAAATCAAATTTAAAAAGACATAAAAAAACTATGAAATGTTTATTGAATTCAGAGTGTCTATTTAGTGATTCTGATTAAAAATACACATCAAAATTATATTTTGGCTTTTCAATTTCCTTTTTACTTTCCTCAATTGGTTTTGATACTACATCAATAAGAGCACTTTTGATTTCGTTCTTTAGGTCTTCTTTTTTTTTATTTTTTTTATCAATAGATCTTTGTTTATTCATTTCACTTAATTTTTTAGCGTGTTCTAACTGCTTTGCGGAGCGGGGCTTATTTCGCATATCTTCACTGCCATTTTTTTTTCTCATAATTTTTTTTCCAGTTTCTAATTCTTTTTGTGTTACCAAATCCTCATTTTCCATTTTTTTCAACTCGTTTTTAGTTAATTTTGGTATAGTATCACTTTGTATAAAGCCATCCTGTGTCGGTATCATATATATTATCTTTTCTTTATATATTTCTTTCATAGGCATTTCCTTTTTAATCTCATGTTTGATTTTTTTTACAGCTTTTTTAGTTATTTTAACATTAGCTTTTTTTGCCTCTTGAATTTCATTAATATGTTTAATATGTTTTTTAGATATTTTTTTATTAGGATTTTCATTTTCGGTTTCAGGTTCGGGTTCAGGTTCTTTAGCTTCCTCTTTAGCTTTCTTTTTATCTGCTCGCGCTTTAAGCATTTTTTCAGTAGCTGCGATTTGAGCCGGTGTTCTAGGTTTTTTTACTTTAATCTCTTTATTAGTTTTTCTATCTAATCCTTTCTTAACAACCGTTTCATAAACATCTTCATCATCTTTATTATACTGTTCTTCTTCATGAAGTGATTCGTCGGATTCTACATCTGACATATTTTATTGTATATTATTACAATAGAAAATATTTATGAAATTAAAATCTATTAATTAAAAAATAATTTAGTTTAAAATTAGAAAAAAAAATAAATTATATTTATATAGCATGAGTTCAATACAAAACTTCTCAAATTATTTAATATATAATAATGGTGAAGTATACTCAATTAGAAGACAAAAATTCTTAAAACCACGATTTGATAAAGATGGATATAAGCGAGTAGATATTAGAAGTGATTTAAAACAACCATATACTTTTCTTATTCACAAATTAGTAGCGTTAGCATATTTAGAATTTGTCCCAGCACCAAATTTAACAATTGATCATATTGATAATAATCCTACTAATAATTACTTACATAATTTACAAATTTGCACAAGAGTTCAAAATATAATGAGGCAGAAAAGACCAAAAAAAAATGGATTACCTCGTGGCGTTTATAGAATTGGTAATAAGTATAAAGCACAAATAACAATAATGGGTAAATTAATGAATTTAGGATTATTTCATACAGTAGAAGAAGCATCAGATGCTTATATGATAGAATTTAATAAAATAATGGAGAATGTAATACTTTAAAAAAATTTAAACAAACAACATAATAAGTAGTCACAACAATCTCTTTCATGTTCCATTAATTATTAAAATAAAAAAAAATAATAATTAATTAATAGAAGCTACACAATCATTTTTTTTATGAAAAATAATTGTATAATGTTCAACACTGCCTTCAGGATAAATATCATTATTATCCATATTAGCTTTACGACAATATAAATCTATTTTAAATGTGTCATCATCTTCATCATAAATTTTAGTTCGTGTTTGAACTGGGATATAAGGTGTCCAAATATCATTAACTAATTTATTTAAACAATTAGCTTTCTGATTATCTCCATGTCCCCAATTAAATTTTACAAAATGTTCTGATTTAGATTCAAATTTTAAATTAATAGTATTATCATTATTACTATAGAAATTATTAGAATATTCATTATCAAATAGATTATATGTGGTTGGAGTGGTGGTCATCCTTATATATATATATAGTATAAACATTTCTCTATATAGTTTATATTGTATATGATATTAGCATATTATCTATAACCTAATGAATCATATTTTTTTTATACCAGTCTTCAATTTTATAATTTTCAAAAATATTATTTATTGCTGTTTCTTGAAATGTAGTAAATCTTTCATTTTTATCATAAAAATCTAAAATTCCTCTAAATGTTGAATCATCAAAACTAGTATTAGAACTATTTTCTATCCATGTTAAAATTATATCACATTTTTCTTCAGTATTATAATCATACATTTTTATATATTATTAGAAACTTATCTTTATATAATTTATATTGTATATGATATAAATAAAAAATAAAAAAAAATAAAGTAAAATTAATCTAAATCATTAATATTAAATTTATAGTTTTCTGCTATATAACTTCTTAATTGTTCTCTTGTTGATAAATGTAAAGTATGTAATAGTGAATCAGTTATATTAAATTTTTCACTAACATAATCAATATATTTTTGTTTATTAAAATAATCAATAGTTAGACAATTACAATTATTATTATTTTTGATACAATCAACCCAGTCCCAATATTCGTCCTCATCTTTTTCTAATATAATTATTTCTTCTCCAAATGTATCTTTATAAATCATTCCAGTTCCATTAAATGATACTGTTATTTTTTTATCCCATTCATTTTTTTTAGTAATCCATTTTGTTTCTACATTATCACAAAAGCCTTCATAAACAAAATAATTAATATTATTTCTTAATACTTTAAAAGTTTTAGTTATTTCCATTCTTATATATTATTAGAAACTTATCTTTATATAATTTATATCGCATGTGAATTTGTATTTCTACTTCTTAAAATATTTTGGATTTCAGTTTCAAAAAAGAAGTGTTAAAAAGTGATATTTTAGGGTTTTACATAGATTACTTATATATTATAAGTAATTTACTGGGACTTCACTTTTTTCTTCATTTCACTTTCACTTTGGGGTTTTAAATCTATTTTGTATATATAAAAAATAAAAAGTAAAATAAAAAATAAAAAATAAAAAATAAAAAAAACACCAAAATGAAGTGAAAAGTGAAGTCCCAGTAAATTACTTATTACTTATTAAGATATATTAATATAAATATATATATAAAATTATATAAATATATATATATTATTAATATATTACTTATATATTATAAGAGATACCCTTGGACTTCACTTTCAATTTCACTTGTTCATTTACGAAAGTGAAATTTCACTTTTGAAAGAGAAATTTAGAAAAAAAAATAATATTTATTTCTTATTAAGTTCTTATTTTATTTTCATATAAATCTTCTTCCTCATATAATTTTACTGTAAAACCTTCAAATGCTCCTTTCTTTCCATTAACCATTTTTTGACTATGATATTTATATTTATTCATTTGTTTCATTTTATCTACTAAATGTCTATTTTTTACTAATTTATCTAAATTATTTTCACTAGCATAATTATTATATAAATTAAATAATTCAATAGCACTATAATATCTATGTTTTCCTTCAATTATTTCTAAATCTCCAAACCAGTTCATAAAATCATTATTAGCATTTAATACTTCATTTTGCTCTTGTTTAAATTCTGGTGGTATTTCAGGTAATTTTCCATTTATATAATATTTATTAGCATATTCAATAATAATATCTATAAATTCATTTTTTTTATCAATTAATTTATGTTTAAAAGTTTTATCTTTCCAAAATTTACAATTATCAGGGTCTTCTTGTTCTAATTCATCTTTATCATAAAATTTAGTATTAAATTGTAGATGTTTATATCTTCTTTCTATTCCCTTATCTTGTTTATCAAACTTTAAAGTATAATTTCCAATAATAAATGGTTTAGCATTTATTTTAGCAGTTATACTTGTTTTATGTAATATTTCATTTTTAATAGTTTCTCCATCTGCAATTTCCTTAAACATTTTACTATCTAATTCTTTTTTATCATCAAATTCATTACAAATAATAATTCTATTTGTTGTATCATAATAATCCACTAAATATTTATGTTTTTTAGTAAAATCACTCTCAAATATTTTGGTATCTCCTTTTGTAATATAAATATCAAATATCTCCATTAATGCTTCTAATGCTATTGTCTTACCATTACTAGCAGATTGACCTATTAAACAATAAATTTCTTGTTCTAAATGTGGGACACCACATAAACAATAAGCAATAATAGATAAATAATATTCTAAATGTTTTTCATTCATATTACAAATTTTAAGTAATTCTCTTAATATCCATTCACGATTTTCTTTATTAATTTCAGGGTTATAATCATATGGTAAAGTTTTAGTAATATATTCTTCTTTTAAAATATCTTTTCTAAAATTTTTATTTTTTAAATCATAAATTCCATTTTTAAATACAAATTTAAATTCAGTTTTATTAAATTTTTCAGTAAATTTATTATCTAATAAAAGTATTTGTAAATTTTTAATTAATCCGTTAATAAAAGCAGATTTATCTAATTCTTTTCTACATAAATTATATTTTTTATCTAATTCTTCAATATCAATATCATCACTTTTTTTTTCTTCTTTATATGAAGAGTCTAATTGTGAATTAATAAATTTAGTAATAATATAATGAGGATTTTTAATTGTGATCCATAATTTATCTAAATAAACAAACCATATATCATTACAATATACTAATTCTTTTTTTAGTTCATGCTGTATTGTTTCTGCTAGTTTTAAAGTAGTATGAAATGAATGTGGATATACTAATGAAGGATAAAGTAATTTATTTAATAAATCATTATCATAAGTATTTTTATTTACTTTTTTTTCAAAATATTTTTTATCCCATTTTACATTATATGAGCTTGATAAATTATTTAATTCTTCAATATCTATAATTTCATCTGATAAGAAACCGTCATATTTAGGTACAATACATTTATATTTATTTAGAGCTTTTTGTAATATTTCATTTTCATAATAAAATACAATAGAAGAACAAATACTAGATAAATAATTTTTACTTTTTTTTTGTTTTTCTTTTTGATATGAAATGTTTATTTTATCATTTTCATAAGATAATAAAAGTGGTTTATTATTGTTTATTTCTTCTAATAAATCACTTAACCATAAAATATTTTGAGATTTTGGTTTATCTTGATTTATTAAAGTAATAATATCTGTTTTTTTTAAATTATGTTTTTTTAATAATTCATCTCTATTTTTACAATAATATTCTAAATGTTGATGATTTAAATTATGTTTTTTATATAAATATAAAAGTATTTGAGGATTAGCATTTTTCATATCATATTCACAACTATTATCAGGTAATATAAATTGTAAAATATTATTTGAAAAATATTGTAATCCATAACCTTCACAATAAATTCTATTACAACCACTCTTATTATATTGTCTTTCAATTATATTAGATTCATTTAATATTAATTTTTTTAAAGTATTTTTTATTTTTTTTATATATTTTGCATTTTCATAATCACTATAATCAGTATAGTTTGTATATTCTAATAGTTCATTATCTTCCATACAAAATAAAATTTTACATTTTTCAATATCAAATTCATCATAAAAAATTTGCGGTGTCATACTTTTATTTGAGATTTTTTTTTTCATTTATATATATATTATTATTAGAAATTATTTTTTTAAATATTTTAATTATATAAATAAAAAAAATAAAAATTAAAAAAGTAAAAATTAAAAAAGTAAAAATTAAAAAAGTAAAAATTAAAAAATTAAAAAAAAAAAATTTGATTAGAATATATGAATAAATTAATAGCATTTAAATTTTCATTTACTTTTTTTATGATCTATTATAATCCATATTTAATATTTTTATATTTCATCTGATTCTGAACTAGAAGAAGTTTCAATATCTTTTAAAGTGTCATTATTAATTTTCTTTAAAGTTCTAATGTAATATCTAGAATCCCATGCATATTCAATATTTTTGCAGAATTTTCCATATAAAAATAATTCTTCTGCCGTTTTAATATTATTTTTATCAAAATTACAGAAGAAAGAGTGAATATTTTTTATTTTAGAAATTTGTTTAGAATGTTTATTAAATTCTTCATAATCTGTAATGTTGATATCATAGTTCCATTTGCGTCGCCAGTAATTTATTTTAGCTAATTTATTATCGTAATCTCTATCCATTCTTTTTTTTTCTTCTTCATTTTCATAATAGCGACCTAATCTAGAAGAATAGTTTTTAGAGGGCATTATGTTCTATATATATATATTAGAAATTTTTTTTTTAAATGTTTTAATTATATAATTAAATTAATTTATTTTTTTTTTGATTAGAATATTAAAATTTTTTCATTTTTACTTTTTTCATGTCGGTTTTTTCATTTAAATTTATTTTTAAAAAGTTTGTAATTAAGGTTTATATAATCCGAAAGTTAAACCAGTTAAAAGAGCATTACCTAATTTGTTTCTAAAACTTGGTTCAGTTATTATTTTTCGTGCTAATTTAGCATCTTGAGGTTCTAATTTTTTAGTAGTTTCTCTTATTGCTTTTTCTGTTTTATTTTTACCATTACCATTACCATTTCCTGATCTTCTTGCACTTGGTGGTTTAACAGGTAAAACTTTCTTTTTACCATTTTTACCATTTTTTTTATTTTTAGTGTGATTAGGCATTTATATAATATATAAATAAAAAAAAAATGTAATTAGCGTAATTATTCAAAATGTAATGTAATATTTTTATTTTTATTTTCTTTATTATTTTCTTGATCTTCAATTTTGGTTAAAGTTTTTAAATAATCTTTTATGAGTAATCCATTTTTGATTTTCTTATTATATTTTACATAAAAATCTAATTCTTCACCACTTAATTTTCTTCTATGTGTAAAATTAATAATATAGTCATGCAATGGATAAATATTTTTAATAATATGTACTCTTTCTTTAAAAGCATCGTAATCTTGTAAAGTAAGATCATAACCATAATTTTTCCTCCAATATCTTATCTTATTAGCTTTTAAATCTCTTTCTTTTCTTTTGAGCAACATCTCTTCTTTGTTTTCATAAAATAAACCTGTATCTTTATTATATAGAGCTGGGGGCATTATATATATATTATAATAAGAGATTTTTTTTTTAAATATTTTATTAAAATAAATATATTAAATATACTTTTTTGAGATTTATATTTTTGATAAAACTAATTTTTTGGTTTAACCTTTTTTCTAAAAAGGTTTTTCTAAAAAGTTTATTACATTACATCAGCTTGCAGACCTCCAGATCCTGTTTCTTGGATTTTAATTTTTTCCCTTGGGCGAGGAGGTTTAAATGGTTCAGCTTCTCCACCAATTCCTGCTTTATTATTATAATATCTTTTATATATATCTTTTAGAACTTGTTTTTTTTCTGAGGTTGATTTAGTTTTTACTTCATCATATAATTGTAAAAACTGGGCTTCTTGGTTTATTTCTTCACCTAATGAAACTACAGCATTTCTTGTTTTTTTACTTAATCTTGATGCTGGATTATTAATAAATCTTTTTATAATTTTAACTTCTGGACTATCTGATTGATTTTCTTTAAAAATATCTGGTTTTTCTCTTGAGGCTTGTTGTTCTTGTCCGATTATCGTAGATGCTACTAATTGAGTTTCATTTTGCAATTCATTAAATACTTCTTTTTCTACAATTAATTTAGCTCTATCAGATACATTCAAAGCACTATATCCTTTATCCATATTTACAGCAGTTGATTGAATCATTCCTAAAATAGTCTGAACTTCACCAACAGGAATATTTAATTCTTTATAATTTTGTAAATTAGTTTTGAATTGTTTAATATCTTCTGATGCTTTTTCTAATTGTGTCTGATATTTTTTACCTTTTTCAGAAAGTTTAATTTTACTTATTTTTTCTTCCATAGGTTCTTCTGTTCCTTGTGTTATTTCTTTTACTTTAACTCCTTTTTGTTCTAAAACAGCTTTAACAATATGTTTTGGTTCCCAATTTAAATTACCATATATTTCTTTATCAAAATTAATCATACGAGGATCAGTATTAATAAAATCTTTTTCTGCTTTATTTAATGAACCAATCCATTTATTATAATCAGCTAATAAATCCTGTTGTTGTTTTTTTAAACCAACATATTTATCATCTGGTATTCTATATATTCCTTCATCTAATTTTTCAGTTTCAAATACAACATTTTCAATATATCTTCTAAATCTATCTTCTATTTCAAACCAACCTTTAGGTGCTTTTACTTTAACAAATTTTCCCTCTCCTACCCTGACATCTTGTGTTATTAAATCAGCTTGGTCTTCTTGTTTTTCAGGCACAACTGGTTTAGTTGGTGGTGGTGGTTTTTGTTCTGCTTGTTGTTCCCTAATCATTTCTTCTAAATCTTTTAAGCGTTTTAATCTTTCATTAAATTCTTGTTCTCTAATATCTCCTGCTTTCTTTTTTTCTTCTAATTGTTTTTCTCTTTCTAAAATATCATCTAATTTAGGTAAAGGTTCATCAATTTTACCTATTTGTTTTTCTGCTTCTGCTCTTTCTTCTGGTGTTAATCTACTTAATATTTCTTTTCTTAATTTATCTAATTCTTGCCCTGCTTGACTTGGTCGAGCTGGTGTTGGTGGAGGTCTAATTGGTTGAGCTTCTGGTATTATTTGACGAGGTGGTATTATCATGGGTTGAACGGCACTTGGAATAACTGGTTGCAATTGTGGTTTTCTGAAGAATGGAACACTAACATCACCATCTAATAACATATTTCTGGGTTTTAATTTTTCAGATATTAGTTCTTGTATGAGTTGTATTCTATTTTTTAAATCTTCAGTTAATGATTTAACTTCTTTAATAGAATTTAATTTTGATGGATCTTGAGGAAGAGATATTAATTCTTCATCTAATTGAATATTATTTTCTTGAGCTTGATTAACTAAATTATCAAATGTCGTTAATGTTTCTTTTAAACCTTCAATAGCTTCTTTTTTTTCTTTACTATCTTTTGGTTTTTTTTTTCTTTTCTTAATCTTTCTTAATTCCATGTCTGGAGGAAAAATGATTTGGGCTATGTTTGTATTAATATTATTATTGCTACTCATATATTATAATTATAGAAAATAAAATATTATTAAAATATATAATGTTAAAAGATTATTTTGATGAAAGTGATAATAAAAAAATCCAGTTTTTAGGAGTGGAGAGGCAAAGAGATAGAGAAAAGAAAAAACCTGATAGAAAGAAACAAGTAAATCCATATACTTATAAAAAAGATAATAAGCAAGATAATAAGCAAAAAAAAATTAAAAAAAAAAAATAATATTGTATTATATTATAAATGAGTAGAAATATTTTAAATGATAATGAAATTAATGTTTATTTAAATCGTGATCCTATAGAGGCTACATTACCAGTTCAAGCTCTTCAACCATCTAATACAGATCCTATTACAATATCATTAAAAGGATTATCTGGTTTTACAGCAAATAAAATTATTAAAGTTAATTCTGCTGGAACAGCACTAGAATATGCGGACGACGCTGGTAGTAATTGGACTGTATCAGGAAGTAATATTTACCCTACAACTGCAACACAAGTATTAGTAAATACAACTACTAATACTCATAATAGGAAATTATTAGTAAATGGAGATGGCGAGATTACAGGACAATTAATTTTAGGTTCAACTATCAGCGACGGAACATATACATTTACACTACCAAGTAGTACAGGCACATTAGTATTAACAAGTGATTTGACTGGCTATATTACAGCGAGTTCAACAAACACTTTAACTAACAAGACTTTAGATGGAACAACATGTAAAGTATCAACAGCACAATTTATTATGGAGGCTGGTGCAGGATTAAAGAATACAATTTCTCAAGGATACATTGATTTCTTTGAAGCACCAAGTAACGGCACTAATAAAATTACGCTACAAGGTGTAGCGTCGTTAGCTGGTGATATAGTATTGAATTTACCAAGCTCAAACGGAACAATAGCATTAACAAGTGATATTGATACAACAACAGCTCAAAATTTCGGAACTGCTGTTGCTGGTGGAAATACTATTAAATTAGGTAATTCAGCTGGGACAAGTCAAACAACTAATTTAGAATTATATACCAGTACTACACTTAAAATATTTAATACGAGTAATATGGAAGTAGCACGATTTACACCAGTATCAAATACATGTAATTTAACTTTAAATGGTGGATTAATTACAACTGCTACATTATCAACAAATACAGTTTGGAATGGAAATACAATAGGTACTGCCTACGGTGGGACTGGATTGACAAGTTATACCACTGGTGATATCCTTTATGCCAGTGGTACGAACACACTTACCAAATTAGCGATAGGGACAGCAGGTCAAGTACTTAAGGTCTCTGGTGGCGTACCAGCTTGGGGGACTGATATCTCTTCTAATTGGACTGTGAGTGGAAGTAACATATATCCTACAACCGCCACCCAATTATTAGTAAATACAACTTCTAACGCCGATAATAGAAAGTTATTAGTTAATGGAGATGGAGAAGTTCAAGGTAAATTATACTTAAGTTCCACGACCAGTGAAATGGAAATCAATAGCAATAGTTCTACTGGTATTTATTTTAATAATGCTGCTTCATCTGGATTCAAATTATTTGCGGATAATGGTAATTTTGGTTGCCCTGTGGTAAATGCTTTAAGTACTAATCCAACTGGGTGGTTATTGGATTTACGACAAGATGGAACAGCGTACCATAGATTTAAAAAGGGTAATCAACAGCTGTTTAGTAATAATGGAGGTCCTGATTTAGCAATAATGTACTTCATCAAGCAAAGCAATATTCTGTATGGCAATTACATCGAAAATGATTTTACGAATAGTACTTTTAAATTGAGGGATTTTGGGTTTAACTACGATAATGATTTTATGCTCGTTAATCTCTCTTCTACTAACCGTAAGACGACAACATTCAATAAACACGCTGAATTCAAAATATCAGCAGGGTCTGGGAGTTATGGTGATTGTACATTGGTTATAGAGGCTGACACCGATAATTCTGTCGAAACATCAAATCCTATAATTCATTTAAGACAAGATGGAGGTAATGTGAATGCCTATTTACAATTATCGGATAATGAATTATCGTTAGGCGGTACTTTTGCTGGGGAACCCACAACTATTTATACGAATGCTGGGACTATAAATTTAAGTAGTGATTCTGGGAGCACAGCAAATGTAGCTACTCTCAATGCTACATTAACTGATATAAAATCTACATCAACAAAAGTCGTTAAATTACAGACAAATACTATCGAAGCAACTAATCAATCCAATAATATAATAACAAGTGATGCTACATCTTTTCAAATATCTTCTGGAACTATTTGGAAATTATCATTATTGAATGGAACAAGTAATTATCCTTATTTTGGTTCAAGTGGTTCAACCACAGATGTATTTTTTATTCATATAAATGGTATTAGTGGTAATCCTTATTCTATTACTAATAGTGGAGGTATTGTTCATTCTTTTAGAGGTGATAGAACACAATTAGTAAGTGGTGAGTTTCAATGCGATGATTTTATGCGTATTGGTATGATAGACAATAGTTATACTTCAACTATTAATTTATTTTTAGATATAAACCACGCCTCACCGACTATAAGCACAGCGACTTTTGTAGCGTTTAGATTTGCTGGAACTCCAATAGGTCAAGTATATCAATCTGGGACTTCAGCAGTAGTATATGCTACTACCAGTGATTACAGATTAAAAGAAAATGTTGTTGAATGTGAAAATATATTAGATAAGATTGATAAGTTTTCAGTAAAAGAATATAATTTTATTAGTGATAGAGAAGAAAATATAAATGAAAAACATATTGGTTTTATAGCACATGAAGTCCAAGAAATAGATGAAAGGTTCAGTAGATTTGTTATGGGTGAAAAAGATGATGTTGATTTGTATTGTAAATGCTGTCATCACTTTCAGTGCAAATGTAATGAAGAATGTATGGAATGTGATGAAGAAGGTAATATGATTAATAAAGAAATGAGGCCGAGATTTCAAGAAATAGATTATGGTAAATTAACGCCAGTCTGTATTAAGGGTATTCAAGAATTACATACTATAATAAAAGAACAACAAGAACAGATTAATAATTTAAAAGAAATATTAGCAAAAAATAATATTGTCTAAGATTATATATATATATGGAAGTAGCAGGAATTATTGCAATTTTATCTGTAGCTGGTGGCGTTTTAACAGGATTAATAACAACTTTATTTCATTCTATGTCGTTGAGTAGATGTAAAAATATAGATTGTTGTTGTTTTAAATGTGATCGTGAAGTATTATCAGAGGAAACTTATAGAGCAGAACAAGTTGAAGCACGAGAACATGAAATAGAAAATAATAATATATAATATTAATATATAATGAAAAAGTTTTTAGATCAGAAAATTTATGAAAAAGCAAAAGAAATTGCTGATAAAACATATAAAAAACATAGTGCTTATAAAAGTATGTTTTTATTATCAAAATATGAAGAATTAGGAGGAAGAATAAATAAAGAAGCAAAAAAAAAATCAGGAACTGAAAGATGGAATAAGGAGGCATGGAAAAATCTAACTCCATTTGCTACTGGTGAAATAAAAAAAATAAAAGATTTGACTGCTTGTGGTGAAAGAACTAAAAAACAAATTAAATCAAAATTACCAAGTATTTGCAGACCTACTAAAAAAATAAATAATAAAACTCCTACATTAGCACAAGAATATACTAAATCACAAATTAAAAAAGCATTAGAAATCAAAAAAAAAGGAAAAACTATAAATTGGAAAGAATTATAATAAAATATTATTTAATATTATATGGTAGATACATTAATATTAAAAAATAGTGAGAGGAAAGGAAAAAGATTTGTGATTTTAATGTCTAAACCTAAACCTCATAAACATCATTTTGGTGCTAAACCATTTGATAAGGGAACATATATAGATCATAAAGATGATAAAATTAAAAAAGCATGGTATGCACGACATAAAAAAGATAAAAACTTTAATAATAAAATGAGTGGAATATATTATTCAAGATATTTATTATGGACTGAAAAAACTTTAGAAGAAGCAATAAAAAAATTAGAAAAAAAAGATAATATAAAAATAATTAATAAAATAAAATCATAAAATACTTTTATAAATTTCAAAATTTAAAAATAAAAAAAGTATTTATTATAATGGATATAAATGCTGACCCTAAAATTTTATTTATTTTAGAAACTTTTTGTAAAAAATTCTATTCTGCTGTATTAGATGACGACGAAGACTTTTATGAAAAATATAAAAGTATGGATCAAAATGATAGATTTAATAATTTTATTTATACAATAATAAATGATAATGATACATTTGTAAAATATCATAAATTATTAATAAATTTAGGTTGTAATAAAAAAGAATTAAATAAATTTTTTTACACTTACTTTAAAATGAGAGAAAAAAGTATAAAAAAAAAATTTTCATTTAATGAAATTGAAGAGTTCAAAATAGATGATTTTGATGTAGATATTGAAAGTAAATATATTTTTTTCTAATCTTCAACACTAAATAAAAAGTAAGATTTTTTTTTATTATAAATCCTCTAAAAAATTATCAATAGTCATTTCTTCTTTTTCTTTTAAATATTCTAATTTATTCATTCCTTTAATAGTTTCATTATAATGTCTTTTAACTAATACTTTCATTAAAACAGAATCAGCCCATGAATATTTTTCTTTATAAAGTTTTTTAATATATTCAATCAAGTTTTTTTTATCATCTTTATCAATCCAACTATCATCTATATATTCATTTAAAATATCAGATACTTTAACATTATCTTTATTTTCAATAATCTCTTTTTCAAAATTATCCATTATTTATATTATATAATTAGAAAATAATTTTTAAATTTAAAATTAAAATGTTGTATTAATGTATAGATGCCAAAAAAAAAAACAAATACAGAATTAATTGATAAATATATTGAAAAAGTACAAGATGAGAAAAAAGTTAGTGAAGGAACAATAAAAACATATAAAAATATTGCTTCTAATATTCCATTTAATATTTTATCCTCTCAACCAACAATTATAAATAAATTAAAAGATCTATACGATAATCCAAATACATTGCAATTATATTTAAATCTTATTATTTTAGTTAGAAGAGAAAATCAAGAAGAAACAGATAAATTAGTAAAAATGAGAAATAGTTTAAGAGATCAAATCACAAAAACAAGAAAAGAAAATTTAGATAAAATGGATGATAAATTACCAAGTAATGATTATATTTTAGAACAGTTAGATAAATTAACAGGTAAAAGATTTATAATAAATTATTTAATGATAAATCATGCACTTCGTAATAAAGATATTAATTTAAAGTTTGTTAAATCATTACCAGAAAAAAAAGATGAAAATTATATTTATATTAAAGGAAAAAATGCTCTTTTATATATTACAGATTATAAAACAGAATCAACACATGGTGATAAAGAAATTAAAATAAATAATCAAAAATTTATAAAAGAATTAAAAGATATGAAATTAAATGATGGTGATTATATATTACCAAAAAAAGATAATTCTAAAATCACAAATACAACTACATTTAATGATAAGATAGTTAAATTAACAATAGATCAATTAGGACAAAATAAATTAACAAAAATAGTAATTAAAGATTTATTAAATAATAAAGATTTTGAAAAATTAGAAAGATTAGGTAAGGATAGAGGAACAAGTTTAGAAGTATTATTAAAATCATATAATTTATTAAACCATTAATTTAATTTAAAAAAAAAATGTAATTTTCATAATAATAACCCAATAGTTTTAAAAATAACTCATTATTTATTAATAAATGACTATAATTATCCAATATAATTTAAATTATATTGCTGTTGTCTTGATAAAAGCAATAGTTTTATGTATAATTCAATAGTTTTTTTTATAATTACGGAATTAAGATTTTTTTTTATGTATCATTTTATTAAAATAAATAATTATTTTAAAAAAATAAAAACAGAATTACGATAATTACATTTAAACAGATACTTGTAATCTTCCAGTAGCATCCATAATGAAAGTAGCTTCGCAAATAGCAAAACAAGTTAAGTTAAGAGCACCAGTAGGAGTTCCAGTTAAAGTAAATTCTAGAGTGGAGGGTGAGGCATTTGAAGCAGTATTTAAACCAACATTTCTTAGCATATCATCATCAAACTTCTTGAGATCAACACACATTAAACCTTTAGCAGTATTAACACCACCAGTATCAGTAGCCGATGTATAAACATCACTTACAGCACTGAACTGTTCTCTTGATACAATACTATCACATACTTTTTCTCCGTGTTTAGCAAGGGCTTTAATAGCTTCTTCATAAGCCCTTCCTATATCACGACCATTTGCTTGAGTATCAACTACAACTTGAGATTGAGGATAATTTTGTCCTGCAATTTTATAGACATATTCTGAAACACGAGCACCTCCATCTTCATGAAGGATAAATTGAGAGTTAGAATATATTTGCTGGGTAGAATCAGCATTACCATCACGAAGAACTGCGACTAATGATTTACATGATACAGAGCGATCGTTAATTTGAGCGACTTTTGTTCCACTTGATGCAGATATGCTATTAATGTATGTTTTGGCTGTATCACCACACCACATAACACCTTGTTGGGCTACTAATTGGGCGTAAGCAGACATAACATCACCATTTAATAATTTATATGTGGGAGCATAAAGTCTTGGGTTATTAATAGTATAACCAGCGTTAGTTCCACTGGCTTCAACAAAAGCTGATTTAGGAGCATTTAATCTTAATACTAATTCAAGTTCCATAATACCATCAGGTAAAGCTTTGTTATGGTGGTTAAGTAATAAACCTGATTGGAGTTGAATGCAGTAATTTTTGGTATGACCGCTTGTAATGGCTTCACCTAATGAGGAAAGAGCAACACCAACAATTTTACCAGTATCGGCATTAGCATCTGCAGCCTCATTCTGAATTGCTAATCTACCACCACCAGCTTCAGCATTTTTTCTGTATATTTCGTGTAAAGGTGCATTATACGAAGAACGGACACCATTGTAAAGAGCATAGGAGTTAATTTGTTCTACTTGAGATCCAGCACATTCAATAGTCATTCTATCAAATAGTGATCCAGCATTTCCATCTAAATGAGCGTCTGCAGTATCAGTTGTAATTGAAAAATATAAATAATGTTTAGATACATCTAAAAATCCATTAGCTTTTATTTTAATTCTGATTTCATTAGCACCAGAATGAGTAAATGATCCTGAACTATTATTAGAATCAAAACGGCTTAAAGTTGTTTCAGCTTCAACAGCAGGAACAGACATTAAAGAATATCTCATAGACTTGGGCAGGTTTTCACGACTTATCGTTTCCATTTTTATATTATAGTAATAGAAAAAAAATTTGATTTAAATATTTAATTAAATTTAATTTAATTTAATTTAATTTAATTTATTCTTAATTAAAAAAAAAATAATTTTAAATTTATTTTAAAATAAAATATTATATATATATGATTATACTAAAAAATAAGATATTAACACATGTTCCTCCAATGACGCAAAAAATAGATGATTTAAAAGATTTACCATATATTCCAACTAAACCACTAACTCCAAAATCACCAGCTATTTTAATTGTAGGATTTTCAAGTTCTGGAAAAACAACATTATGGAATCAATTATTATTATCTCATCCAACTAAAAAAAATCCTGATAAACCAAAATTCTATTATAGGATATTTGATCGTATTTATATTTTTTCTTGTTCTAAAGATACTTTACCTTTAGATAAACTAAATATTCCTGATGAGAGAGTTTTTGATAAATATTCTAATGAAGATTTAAAAAATATATTAGAAACTGAAAAAGAAGGAGAAAACTTAAATAACCTTATAGTCTTTGATGATTGTATTAAGGGCGGAATTGCAAATAATACACTAATACACCAATTATTGCTAAATAGAAGACATATCACACATAATCCAAATGAAGAAAACCATGCAGGATTAGGAGTTTTAATAAGCTCCCAAGTTTATAATAAAGTTGATTTATTACTACGAAAAAACATGAGTGATATATTTTTATTTGGAACACAAAATGAAAAAGAGATTAGAGCAATTAAAGAAGAACTAATGTCTGATCTAAACCCAAAAGAACAAGATGAATTATTAAAAAAAGCTTGGTCTAAAAAATATAATTTTCTATTAATAAAAGGATACGAACCAACTGAAAACAGATATTATATAGGGTTCGATCGCGTGGTTTTTGATAGACCAAAAGATGAAGAACCAGAAGAACCAGAAGAAAAAATAGAAACAGAATTAATTATTAATAATAAAACTATTAAAAATAAAATTAAAAAAGAAAAAAAAAATATTGCTTAATATTATAATGTGTAAAGAAGATACATATATTTTTAGATGTTCTAATGTTCCTCTATCTAGTGATGGTAATTTAGCAACATTAAATGCTAATAAAGACCAATTTACAGTTAAAGTTCCTGAATTATTAAGAAAAAAAGGTAAATGCAAAGTTAAAGTAGCTAATTTTAACATACAACAGAAAAATGCTAATGGAACATCAGTATTTCCTACTAATACTCATACTGCTGTAATTACGTGGGATTTAGCGGTTTTAGGTTATAGTAATGAAAATGATGGATTACCATTTGTTTGTGCTTCAGGTCATATAGACACTAATAAAAATAATGTCTTTGATGATGCCCCTTCTCCTGCTGAATTTACATGTATTGAATTACCACCACAAATCACATTTAGTAGAAAATGTTATAAATCTACAACTCCTTTCAGTTTAGTTAGTGCTGATAATCAAACAACTGATGTTGTACCTATGTTTATCCAATTAGAATTAAGATTTTATGAGGATATGAAAGAGTAAATATTTTTGTAATTAGCTTTTTTTTTTTGATAAAACTTTTTTCTAAAAAGTTTAATTAGAATAATGATTTAAGAGCATTATATCCTTTTGCAACTCCGTATGCTCCTGCTCCTACTACAGTTCCTAATAAACCTCCAGCAAGAACTGATAAACCTGCCGTTTCAGGAGCTTCCGCTAAACCTGCTTCTGCTCCTTCAGTAGCAAAAGTCCCTATAGTAGATAATAAACCTGCCGTTGCTCCAGCTGCAGCTCCCCCAGCTGCACCAGCTCCAGTAGTTGCCTCAAAATCAGAACCACCACTTTTTTTTATTTTTTCATAAGCAACATCTCCTGCTAAAACTCCAGCTCCTCCAGAAAGTGCTGCTGTTCCCAAAGCTGCACCAGTTATTGCTTCCCCTCCTAAAGTTAAAACTCCTGCTTCTCCTATCATTCCTCCTAATGCTCCTTTAGTTATTTCTCTTGTTTCGCCTTTTAAATATTTCTTATTAGGATCTGCTAAATCTATCAGTCCAGAACCGATCGCACCTCCCAAAATTCCAGTGGTTAAATTAACTGGATGCAGTCCTCTCATTACATTAGAAGTCAAACCTCTGCTTTCTGTTCCAGCAATATTTTCAATTGATGTATGATCGTCAAATGCTTCAACAGAATCAATAGCATCTTGTTCGTATTCTTTTACCTTATTATATCGTTCTTCAGGTTTCATATTTTTTAATTCTTCAATTTCATCATCTGTTAAATGCTCTTCACTATCTTTTGATTTAACATTATTTAAATGTTCTAATTCTTCATCTGTAAAATTTCCATTAGTAAGTTTATCCCAGATTTCAGCATGACGGCTATTACCACCAATTCTTTGTCCTGCTAATTTTACTTTACCATTTTCAACCACAGTATCCACTCCTCTTTCTCCATTAAACTTATGGATATATTCTGCAAAACCATTTGGTGATGAGGTTGGTAAATCACTCTCTAATGCTCCCATTCTTAATTCATTTAAATCTGGAGGATACATAGGTTTTCCTAATGGGTGAGTTATAGGATCAAAATTACTTGGTAAAGGTAATTTGTCTAATCCTTTCATAGTTTTTAAAAATGCTTCATTTTGTGCTTTAGCAGTTTGTGCTTTTAATTGTCTATTACCAACTCCAACTAAATCTTCTTCAAATATTTTTGATTCTAAATCTTGTTTTTTTTTATTATATTCTGAAAAAGATAATTTCCCTTTTTTAAATCTGCTTTCTAATAATTTTAAACTATTTTCATGACCTCTTATTGCTTGGTTTTTTTCATATTCAAATCTATTAGGATTTTTACTTGTTGATTCTAAATCACCTTCAACATATCTTTTATTTAACCAATTATACTCATCTTGATTAACTCTTCCATCATCTAAATATCGTTTATATATTTTTGCACTTAATCTTTTTCCTGCTTCTGATGGTAGTTTTTTAGGTTGAGGAACTAATAAATCAACTTGTTTTCCTCCTAATGCTTCAAACTCTGCTGATGTTCCTGATTTACCTTTTCGTGCTGTAAAATCATCAGGGTTTTGTTTTGTTCTATTAACTTGTTCTCCTATTTCATAAAAATCAGAAATATCAGTTCTTGAACCAACTAAATCAGAAGTAGAATCATTATTTGCAATTTTTGAATTTAAATTATAAACATCTTTACTAATAGGTAAAGGATCAGAACCTTCAATATGAGACAGCATATCAACCACCATTTCAGCTTCTCCATGTCTCCCAGCTTTTTTTTGAATATCTTTAACCATTTCTTCTTGTGGTGAGTAAGAGGCTCTTTCTCCTCTGTCTATAAAGTTTTTAAGTCCATGAGCCTCTTTAGGATTTAAACTATCTTTTAAAGGATACATAGTTTTAATAGTCCAATTTTCACTATTTGTTTTAAAACCAGATGCAATAGATGGTATATCTTCTGTAGTCCTATATAATGTATGATTAGCACTTGTTTGAGTTTTATTTAATTGTGTTCTTCCAATAAAACCATTAAATCCAGTTGTATCAAATCCATAACGATCACCCATTTCAGCTACAATAGCATAGCCCTTACTATAACCAACTGCTTTATCAGGATATTTACCATATTTTTCTTTTATATCCTGCATGAGTTCGTCTGCTCTGAGAAATTGTGGATCAAACTTTTCATTTCCCATTAATATCTGACTGTCTGTGATTAAATCTTCCATATTATTAAATTTTGTTCCTCTTCCAGCTATCTTTACTTCATTTGTATCTTTATTATGTAAAACTAAAATATCCTGATTAGATAATGACCTATCAATTTCAAAAGGTATTTTATTATCATTTATATATTTTTGTGCTATTTCAAAACCATTATTATCTATATTATCATGATATATACCTGATGCCTGTGCTAAATGTGCTTCATCTATAGCTTCTTTAGGTATATCTTCAAACTTTATATTTGGTTTTTGTAGAGATGTATAAACAAAATTACTAGCTTTTCTATCCCTTTCTGCTTCTGAATCTTCTTGTTTTTTTTCTATTTTATCAGTTGCTTTATCTATCTTTTTTTTAATATCTTCTATTTGTGTTTGAGATACATTGCCACGAGAAAGTATGTCTAATAATATTCTAATTTCTTGTATTTTTGGTAATAATTCATTCCGTTCTGCAGGTCTTAAACTTCTTTGAATATTAAATAATTTTTCTTTTTCTTGATCTATAAATTGATTCAAATTATCAGTCATATATATATATAATACAATAAAAAAATATTTTATTATTATATAAATGAATGTATCAATACAACATCCATTAAGAACAACTATTTTACATATTAGGAGTAAAGATGCAATCCAATTAACAAATGGTTATAATACTAATTTTAGAGTTAATTTAAGTGATCCAGTTTATTGTAATAAAGGAGAGGAAATTAGAATATCAGTAATGTCATGTGAAATTCCTGCTTCTTATTATAATATAAGTTCTTTATTAGAAAATAATATTCTAAAATATAATTCTACTTCTACATTAACATTTACAAATCAAGATTATTCTATTAATCAATTTATTAATTTTATGAATAATGATGCTGGTTTTTCTTCTATATTTACTACAACTTATGATAAACAAAAAAATAAATTAACAATTACTAATGATACTGCTTCAACTCAAACTATTAATTTTTCAACCAGTAATGCTAATAGAGAGATGGGCTTTGATGAAAGTAAGGCTGATGTAGATATTCCTGCTGGTAGTTCAATAACAAGTGATTATGTGTGTAATATGGCTACTATTCACAGTATAATGATTAAATCATCATCTGCTGGTTCAACTAATGTTATATCTACTCGTGCTGGTACTTCTACCACAATTCAAAAAATATCAGTAGATGTAAATAGTAATGGTATTATTTATTTAAATCAACAAGATTTTAGACAAACAACGATCACACAAACACCAGTTATTGATGAGATAGTTTTTAGAATTACAGATCAAAATGATAATTTAATTGATTTAAATAATGTTAATTTTGAATTTTCTATGTTATTTGAGATTTATAAACATAGAAGTCGAATTAATAATGAAAGTTTAATTACTACACAATCAAAATCATTTGATTCTATACCAACACAACCATTAAATAGAATAGAAGAAGAAGAAGAAGAACAAACAGATCAATTTGAAGAATTAGAAGAAGATAGATTAGTTTTAGATGAATTAATAGATAAGTTTGAAGAGTAAAATAAAAAAAAAGTATAATTACACTTTTTTATTATTTATATTTTACTCCTCTCATTAAATCTTTTGTTGCATGATTATAAACTTCTAAACATTCTTCTATATTATCAAAACAACCTAACCATACAAAATTTTTATTCCATGTAAAATAAGAACAATATTTATTACCTCTAAAATTATATACTCCTTGAGGTAAATCTCTTTTTCTTTTATTTTTAAAACTATTTTGTTGTCTGGTTATAATTTGCAAATTATGTAAATAATTATTTTTTTTATTATCATCTATATGATCTATAACTATATTATCATCTCCTAATTCATGACCTAAATATGCTATGGCTACTAACTGGTGGATTTGAAAAGTTTTACTTTTTTTATCATCACTTCTTAAATCTGTTCTAACATATCCATCCTTATTAAGTCGTGTTTTCATAAATATTTTTCTCTTAATATTATAAACATCTCCATTATTATAAATTAAATAATTTGAATAATTTTCTATTGAAGTCATTTTTTTATTATATATATTACGAAGATTTTTTTTTTGATTTTTTAACACAATAAAATTAAAAAAATTATATTGTATTAAATATGAAAGAAGATAAAAAAAAAGTGATTAATAAATTTTTATTATTAACAATTAAAATTATTCAAGAATATAAAAAAAAAATATCTGCTAAATAATATATAATATGGTTTTTACTCGTATTTATAATTACTTTAATGATGAGGAATATTTTGAAGCTAATGAATGTATTAATTTTTTAGAAGAAAAAATAAAAGATTTATCAACTAAACTTGAAAAAGATAATACATTAAAAGAAAAATATGAAAAAATTATTAAAAGACTAAATCTACAAATCTATAGTATTAAATATACTTATAACATTTAACTAAATAAAGATAATGCTTTTTTTAATTGTATTTCTTTTTTTTTTTCTTCTGATAATATTGGAAGAGTATGTAATTTTTTTTTCTCTTTTTTAACTAATTCTGTTTTTGGTGTTTTAACAACATCAACAATGGTATTATGTACGACTTCGTGAATTTCTTCTTTTTCTTGATTTCTTCGTGCTTCTGCTCTTTTTTTATTATTTTCTATAAATTTTTTTCGTTGTTCTAACTGTTTGAGGGTTGGTTCTCTTTTATTTTGTCTTTTATCAGCAGTTCCATTTTTTTTTCTTAATAATGCTTTTCCTAATGCTTTTTCCTGTTCTTTTGTTTTTTCATCATTTTCATGATATTCCATATCTTTTTTTGTAATTTTTGGATTTTTTACTTTCATAAAATTTCCATTATTATCTTGAATGTAATAAATATTATTTACTTCTATTTTAGGATCTTTTGGTCGTCCTGCTTTAGATTTAGCTTCTTTAGGTACAGGTAGGTTTTTTTCTTTAGCCTCTTTCCTGAGTCGTGCTCTTTCTCGTGCTAAATCAGCTAATCTTTTATCATTTGCTAATTGTTTTTCAGACCGTGGTTTTTTAGTTTGAGGTTTTTTAGTTTCCGTAATTTCATTTTCCGTAATTTCCTGGATTTCTGTTTTTTTTACTTTTTCATCTTCTTCTTCTTTTTCTATTTCTTTTTTTTTTTTGAGCATTTCAGCTTTCCTGTTTCTTTCTACTGATTTTTTTGGTTTTTCAAAAACTTCATCTTCATTATTTTCATTATTTACTGATTTTAATTCATTTAAATCTTCACTATTTAGGCTTTCATCTGAATCACTTTCTGCACTCATATATAATTATATTAGAAAAAAAAATAAAAAAAATACATTAAATATTCATTATTTATTGAATAATTTTACATACTTTAAAATAATTTAAAATTAATTAAACTTTTTTATTTCAAAAAAAAATATAAAAATTTAATTATAAACACCGTGGAGGTTTTAATAAATTAGTTTGACACCAACAATATCCTCTTACATTAGACCAACCATATTTTCTCATATACTTTAAAGTCATTTCTTTTTCACTTATCTCATTAGAAGTTTCAATAAAAGATATAGGTTTATGTAATCTAGTCCATTCTGATCCCTTATTTTTAAAATGTTGAGATATTCTATTATTTAAATTATGAGTTTTTCCTATATAATATTTATCATTTTCTAATTGAAGAACATATACGACACAATCATCTATTTCATCCATTTTATATTAATAGAAATTTATTTATAAATAGTTTATATGATATAGGCAATTTCAGTTTCAAAAAAAAAGTAAAATTTAATTATAAACACCAACAAATTTTACTTAAACAACACAAACAGTAATCAAAGCAATCTCGTTCATACTCCATATATTAAAAAAAAATATAAAAATTTAATTAGAAGCAACACAATCATCATAAGGTTCATAGTAAAAATGAATATCAAAAACTGTAATATTTTCTACAATAGGATTTCTAAAAAAATAACTACATTTTACATAATAATCACAATATTCTATTTTATGTCTTATACATATTTTTTCAAATGAAACATAAGTATCAGTATCAGGGACTAATTTTGATAAACATGCTTCTATAAAACATCTAGTTTTTTTATGAATTCTAAATCTATAAGTTCTATCAGGACTATAAAAAACATTTGAACCTCTTTCTATTGCATATACTTTTAATACTTCCATTATATATTAATAGAAACTTATTTATAAATAGTTTATATGATATAGGCAATTTCATTTTCAAAAAAGAAGTGTAAAAAAAGTGATATTTTAGGTTTTACATAGATTACTTATATATTATAAGTAATTTACTGGGACTTCTTTTTTTTCATTCATTTCTGTTTCATTTTGGGTTTTTAAAACATTTTTATAAATATATAAAAAATAAAAAGTAAAAAAAATTTAAAAAAAAAAATAAAAAAAAAACAGAAATGAAGTGAATTGTGAAGTCCCAGTAAATTACTTAATACTTATTAAGAGATATTAATATATATATTTATAAAATATTATATAAAAATATATATATTATTAATAAATTACTTATATCTTATAAGAGATTCTCTTGGACTTCACAATTGATTTCACAATTGAAATTTAGATGTGAAATTTCATTTTCAAAAAAGAAATATAGAAAAAAAAATAATATTTATTTCTTATTTTCTTATGTTCTTATTTTATTTTCGTATGGTAAATCTTCTTCCTCATATTTTACTGTAAAACCTTCAAATGCTCCTTTTCTTCCATTAACCATCTTTTGACTATGATATTTATATTTATTAATTTGTTTCATTTTATCTACTAAATGTCTGTTTTTTACTAATTTATCTAAATTATTTTCACTAGCATAATTATTATATAAATTAAATAATTCAATAGCACTACAATATCTATGTTTTCCTTCAATTATTTCTAAATCTCCAAACCAGTTCATAAAATCATTATTAGCATTTAGTACTTCATTTTGTTCTTGTTGAAATTCTGCTGGTATTTCAGGTAATTTTCCATTTATGCAATATTTATAAGCGTATTCAATAATAATATCTATGAATTCATCTTTTTTTTCAATTAATTTATGTTTAAAAGTTTTATCTTTCCAAAATTTACAATTATCAGGATCTTCTTTTTCTAATTCATCTTTATCATAAAATTTAGTATTAAATTGTAAATGTTTATATCTTCTTTCTATTCCCTTATCTTGTTTATCAAACTTTAAAGTATAATTTCCAATAATAAATGGTTTAGCATTTATTTTAGCAGTTATACTTGTTTTATGTAATATTTCATTTTTAATAGTTTCTCCATCTGCAATTTCCTTAAACATTTTACTATCTAATTCTTTTTTATCATCAAATTCATTACAAATAATAATTCTATTTGTTGTATCATAATAATCCACTAAATATTTATGTTTTTTAGTAAAATCACTCTCAAATATTTTGGTATCTCCTTTTGTAATATAAATATCAAATATCTCCATTAATGCTTCTAATGCTATTGTCTTACCATTACTAGCAGATTGACCTATTAAACAATAAATTTCTTGTTCTAAATGTGGGACACCACATAAACAATAAGCAATAATAGATAAATAATATTCTAAATGTTTTTCATTCATATTACAAATTTTAAGTAATTCTCTTAATATCCATTCACGATTTTCTTTATTAATTTCAGGGTTATAATCATATGGTAAAGTTTTAGTAATATATTCTTCTTTTAAAATATCTTTTCTAAAATTTTTATTTTTTAAATCATAAATTCCATTTTTAAATACAAATTTAAATTCAGTTTTATTAAATTTTTCAGTAAATTTATTATCTAATAAAAGTATTTGTAAATTTTTAATTAATCCGTTAATAAAAGCAGATTTATCTAATTCTTTTCTACATAAATTATATTTTTTATCTAATTCTTCAATATCAATATCATCACTTTTTTTTTCTTCTTTATATGAAGAGTCTAATTGTGAATTAATAAATTTAGTAATAATATAATGAGGATTTTTAATTGTGATCCATAATTTATCTAAATAAACAAACCATATATCATTACAATATACTAATTCTTTTTTTAGTTCATGCTGTATTGTTTCTGCTAGTTTTAAAGTAGTATGAAATGAATGTGGATATACTAATGAAGGATAAAGTAATTTATTTAATAAATCATTATCATAAGTATTTTTATTTACTTTTTTTTCAAAATATTTTTTATCCCATTTTACATTATATGAGCTTGATAAATTATTTAATTCTTCAATATCTATAATTTCATCTGATAAGAAACCGTCATATTTAGGTACAATACATTTATATTTATTTAGAGCTTTTTGTAATATTTCATTTTCATAATAAAATACAATAGAAGAACAAATACTAGATAAATAATTTTTACTTTTTTTTTGTTTTTCTTTTTGATATGAAATGTTTATTTTATCATTTTCATAAGATAATAAAAGTGGTTTATTATTGTTTATTTCTTCTAATAAATCACTTAACCATAAAATATTTTGAGATTTTGGTTTATCTTGATTTATTAAAGTAATAATATCTGTTTTTTTTAAATTATGTTTTTTTAATAATTCATCTCTATTTTTACAATAATATTCTAAATGTTGATGATTTAAATTATGTTTTTTATATAAATATAAAAGTATTTGAGGATTAGCATTTTTCATATCATATTCACAACTATTATCAGGTAATATAAATTGTAAAATATTATTTGAAAAATATTGTAATCCATAACCTTCACAATAAATTCTATTACAACCACTCTTATTATATTGTCTTTCAATTATATTAGATTCATTTAATATTAATTTTTTTAAAGTATTTTTTATTTTTTTTATATATTTTGCATTTTCATAATCACTATAATCAGTATAGTTTGTATATTCTAATAGTTCATTATCTTCCATACAAAATAAAATTTTACATTTTTCAATATCAAATTCATCATAAAAAATTTGCGGTGTCATACTTTTATTTGAGATTTTTTTTTTCATTTATATATATATTATTATTAGAAATTATTTTTTTAAATATTTTAATTATATAAATAAAAAAAATAAAAATTAAAAAAGTAAAAATTAAAAAAGTAAAAATTAAAAAAGTAAAAATTAAAAAATTAAAAAAAAAAAATTTGATTAGAATATATGAATAAATTAATAGCATTTAAATTTTCATTTACTTTTTTTATGATCTATTATAATCCATATTTAATATTTTTATATTTCATCTGATTCTGAACTAGAAGAAGTTTCAATATCTTTTAAAGTGTCATTATTAATTTTCTTTAAAGTTCTAATGTAATATCTAGAATCCCATGCATATTCAATATTTTTGCAGAATTTTCCATATAAAAATAATTCTTCTGCCGTTTTAATATTATTTTTATCAAAATTACAGAAGAAAGAGTGAATATTTTTTATTTTAGAAATTTGTTTAGAATGTTTATTAAATTCTTCATAATCTGTAATGTTGATATCATAGTTCCATTTGCGTCGCCAGTAATTTATTTTAGCTAATTTATTATCGTAATCTCTATCCATTCTTTTTTTTTCTTCTTCATTTTCATAATAGCGACCTAATCTAGAAGAATAGTTTTTAGAGGGCATTATGTTCTATATATATATATTAGAAATTTTTTTTTTAAATGTTTTAATTATATAATTAAATTAATTTATTTTTTTTTTGATTAGAATATTAAAATTTTTTCATTTTTACTTTTTTCATGTCGGTTTTTTCATTTAAATTTATTTTTAAAAAGTTTGTAATTAAGGTTTATATAATCCGAAAGTTAAACCAGTTAAAAGAGCATTACCTAATTTGTTTCTAAAACTTGGTTCAGTTATTATTTTTCGTGCTAATTTAGCATCTTGAGGTTCTAATTTTTTAGTAGTTTCTCTTATTGCTTTTTCTGTTTTATTTTTACCATTACCATTACCATTTCCTGATCTTCTTGCACTTGGTGGTTTAACAGGTAAAACTTTCTTTTTACCATTTTTACCATTTTTTTTATTTTTAGTGTGATTAGGCATTTATATAATATATAAATAAAAAAAAAATGTAATTAGCGTAATTATTCAAAATGTAATGTAATATTTTTATTTTTATTTTCTTTATTATTTTCTTGATCTTCAATTTTGGTTAAAGTTTTTAAATAATCTTTTATGAGTAATCCATTTTTGATTTTCTTATTATATTTTACATAAAAATCTAATTCTTCACCACTTAATTTTCTTCTATGTGTAAAATTAATAATATAGTCATGCAATGGATAAATATTTTTAATAATATGTACTCTTTCTTTAAAAGCATCGTAATCTTGTAAAGTAAGATCATAACCATAATTTTTCCTCCAATATCTTATCTTATTAGCTTTTAAATCTCTTTCTTTTCTTTTGAGCAACATCTCTTCTTTGTTTTCATAAAATAAACCTGTATCTTTATTATATAGAGCTGGGGGCATTATATATATATTATAATAAGAGATTTTTTTTTTAAATATTTTATTAAAATAAATATATTAAATATACTTTTTTGAGATTTATATTTTTGATAAAACTAATTTTTTGGTTTAACCTTTTTTCTAAAAAGGTTTTTCTAAAAAGTTTATTACATTACATCAGCTTGCAGACCTCCAGATCCTGTTTCTTGGATTTTAATTTTTTCCCTTGGGCGAGGAGGTTTAAATGGTTCAGCTTCTCCACCAATTCCTGCTTTATTATTATAATATCTTTTATATATATCTTTTAGAACTTGTTTTTTTTCTGAGGTTGATTTAGTTTTTACTTCATCATATAATTGTAAAAACTGGGCTTCTTGGTTTATTTCTTCACCTAATGAAACTACAGCATTTCTTGTTTTTTTACTTAATCTTGATGCTGGATTATTAATAAATCTTTTTATAATTTTAACTTCTGGACTATCTGATTGATTTTCTTTAAAAATATCTGGTTTTTCTCTTGAGGCTTGTTGTTCTTGTCCGATTATCGTAGATGCTACTAATTGAGTTTCATTTTGCAATTCATTAAATACTTCTTTTTCTACAATTAATTTAGCTCTATCAGATACATTCAAAGCACTATATCCTTTATCCATATTTACAGCAGTTGATTGAATCATTCCTAAAATAGTCTGAACTTCACCAACAGGAATATTTAATTCTTTATAATTTTGTAAATTAGTTTTGAATTGTTTAATATCTTCTGATGCTTTTTCTAATTGTGTCTGATATTTTTTACCTTTTTCAGAAAGTTTAATTTTACTTATTTTTTCTTCCATAGGTTCTTCTGTTCCTTGTGTTATTTCTTTTACTTTAACTCCTTTTTGTTCTAAAACAGCTTTAACAATATGTTTTGGTTCCCAATTTAAATTACCATATATTTCTTTATCAAAATTAATCATACGAGGATCAGTATTAATAAAATCTTTTTCTGCTTTATTTAATGAACCAATCCATTTATTATAATCAGCTAATAAATCCTGTTGTTGTTTTTTTAAACCAACATATTTATCATCTGGTATTCTATATATTCCTTCATCTAATTTTTCAGTTTCAAATACAACATTTTCAATATATCTTCTAAATCTATCTTCTATTTCAAACCAACCTTTAGGTGCTTTTACTTTAACAAATTTTCCCTCTCCTACCCTGACATCTTGTGTTATTAAATCAGCTTGGTCTTCTTGTTTTTCAGGCACAACTGGTTTAGTTGGTGGTGGTGGTTTTTGTTCTGCTTGTTGTTCCCTAATCATTTCTTCTAAATCTTTTAAGCGTTTTAATCTTTCATTAAATTCTTGTTCTCTAATATCTCCTGCTTTCTTTTTTTCTTCTAATTGTTTTTCTCTTTCTAAAATATCATCTAATTTAGGTAAAGGTTCATCAATTTTACCTATTTGTTTTTCTGCTTCTGCTCTTTCTTCTGGTGTTAATCTACTTAATATTTCTTTTCTTAATTTATCTAATTCTTGCCCTGCTTGACTTGGTCGAGCTGGTGTTGGTGGAGGTCTAATTGGTTGAGCTTCTGGTATTATTTGACGAGGTGGTATTATCATGGGTTGAACGGCACTTGGAATAACTGGTTGCAATTGTGGTTTTCTGAAGAATGGAACACTAACATCACCATCTAATAACATATTTCTGGGTTTTAATTTTTCAGATATTAGTTCTTGTATGAGTTGTATTCTATTTTTTAAATCTTCAGTTAATGATTTAACTTCTTTAATAGAATTTAATTTTGATGGATCTTGAGGAAGAGATATTAATTCTTCATCTAATTGAATATTATTTTCTTGAGCTTGATTAACTAAATTATCAAATGTCGTTAATGTTTCTTTTAAACCTTCAATAGCTTCTTTTTTTTCTTTACTATCTTTTGGTTTTTTTTTTCTTTTCTTAATCTTTCTTAATTCCATGTCTGGAGGAAAAATGATTTGGGCTATGTTTGTATTAATATTATTATTGCTACTCATATATTATAATTATAGAAAATAAAATATTATTAAAATATATAATGTTAAAAGATTATTTTGATGAAAGTGATAATAAAAAAATCCAGTTTTTAGGAGTGGAGAGGCAAAGAGATAGAGAAAAGAAAAAACCTGATAGAAAGAAACAAGTAAATCCATATACTTATAAAAAAGATAATAAGCAAGATAATAAGCAAAAAAAAATTAAAAAAAAAAAATAATATTGTATTATATTATAAATGAGTAGAAATATTTTAAATGATAATGAAATTAATGTTTATTTAAATCGTGATCCTATAGAGGCT